>UMDA01042255.1_pt1 | contig 20667 bp, 20 predicted proteins | sample 1964381 | NCBI WGS metagenome assembly UMDA01 (sample SAMEA4835983, study PRJEB28245) | human gut metagenome | biome: gut microbiome; material: fecal sample | place: Denmark | collected 2008 | reverse complement strand
ACCGATACAGCCTCGCGCTTATTGATAGATCAAATATCTGTTATTACTTCGCATAACTTACCGCTCTGGTTTCGCGGATAACGGTAATCTTAACCTGACCCGGATAAGTCATTTCATCCTGGATCTTCTTGGCAATTTCGTTCGACAAGTTTTCGGTTTCCTTATCGTCGATCTTATCTGCTCCAACGATGACGCGTAATTCACGTCCTGCCTGAATAGCATACGTCTTAACTACGCCCGGATAAGAAAGAGCCAATTGTTCCAGATCATTCAATCGTTTGATATAAGCTTCTACGATTTCACGGCGAGCTCCAGGACGAGCACCTGAGATAGCATCGCAGACTTGTACGATCGGAGCCAATAACGTCTGCATTTCCACTTCGTCGTGGTGTGAACCGACTGCGTTGGCAATATCCGGCTTTTCTTTATACTTTTCGCAAAGCTGCATACCTAAGATTGCGTGTGGCAATTCGGGTTCGTCATCGGGCACTTTACCTATATCGTGCAACAGACCGGCGCGTTTTGCCTTTTTCGGATTCAAACCTAATTCGGAAGCCATGATAGCACACAGATTGGCTGTTTCGCGTGCGTGCTGCAACAGGTTCTGTCCGTAAGACGAACGATATTTCATCTTACCGATCAGACGGATCAGTTCCGGATGTAAACCGTGTACACCCAAGTCGATGGCTGTACGCTTTCCGGTTTCGATGATTTCATCTTCTACCTGTTTCTTGACTTTGTTGACTACTTCTTCGATACGTGCCGGATGGATACGTCCGTCTTGTACCAACTGGTGCAAAGCCAAACGGGCAATTTCACGACGAACCGGATCAAAACCAGACAAAACAATAGCTTCAGGCGTATCATCTACAACGATTTCAATACCGGTAGCAGCTTCCAAAGCCCGGATGTTACGTCCTTCACGACCGATGATACGACCTTTGATCTCATCCGATTCGATATGGAAGACCGTGATTGAGTTTTCAATGGCTGTTTCAGTAGCCACCCGTTGAATAGACTGGATCACGATTTTCTTCGCTTCCTTATTAGCTGTCATTTTGGCTTCTTCCATAATGTCGTTGATGTAAGAAGCCGCTTCCGATTTAGCCTCATCTTTCAATGATTCGATCAGGCGTTCCTTAGCTTCGTCGGCCGACAGTCCGGAAAGCGTTTCCAGGTGTTCGATCTCTTTCAGATGCAACTTTTCCAGTTCTTGCTTTTTCTTTTCAACCAGATCCAGTTGCGAGGCCAGATTCTCCTTGACAACTTCTACTTCTGCATTTTTGCGCTGCAATTCTTCCTGGCGTTGGCTCAGGTTCATTTCGCGCTGTTTCAGTTTCGTTTCAACCGACTGGATTTTAGCGTTTCGTTGTGAAACCTGTTTCTCCAAATCCGCTTTGAGGTGGATAAACTTTTCTTTTACTTCCAGCAGTTTGTTCTTTTTAATTACTTCCGCTTCCTTTTCTGCTTCACGCAGCACCGATTCATACCTCGATTTCAAAAGGAAACGCATCGTTAGCCACACAAGTAAACCTCCGAGGAAGAAGGTTACTATTGATATGATAATATACATTCCCATTTAAATAATAATTAAGTTCGTATAATTGTTATAAATAAAAAAAGCACTACACTACATGATCTGCATCATGTAAGGCAGTGCGGAAAAGCAACTTATGTATATAAAAATATCACTGATCTTTCAAGTACTTGTCCAGTTCATCGTTAAGTTCCCGGATTTTGTCCTCGAAAGGGCTTGTATCATGTTTGTCTTCCCATGCCAGATTCTCGACTGACAGCTGAAGGGCAATCATTGCCAACATATCTTGTGTATCCAATTGAGTCCCATATTTACTCTGATACTGGAGAACTTTTTGATTGATTTGTTTGGCCGCAGCCCGCATACTTTCTTCTTTATCTCTTTGTATCGTAATTGGATATCTTCTCCCTGCTATTTCTATATGTATAAGAAATGTTTCGTTCATCGCTCTATTCATTAAGCAGTGCGATGCACTTGTCAACTTCCCGCACTAATTTGGACAATCGCAATTTGGCATTTCTCACTTCGCCTTCCTGGACTGAGAGTACATGCGCAGTCAGCATATTGTCGCACTTGGCATTCAAATCTTTAATATCCTCAAAAGCTTTCTCCAGCTCTGTGTTTTTCATTTCAAGAGCCTTTTCCAATTCTTGAATCTTTTGTTTTTGCTGGTCACATACAGTTAGCAATTCTCTGAATCGGACTTCAAATAAAACGAGTAGCCTTTTACTGTCTTCGGTCATCTCCTGCCAAATTGTACACAAAAGTAAGATTTAGATTTGTAAATTACAATATTCGCATGGATTATTTTAGGCGGGAAAAGGGAAAAAATAAAAGGTCGCCTGTGTTTTTATGCCAGACAACCCTTTATCAATTCCTTTTTTAAGGGAATGGATTAACCGATCAAAGAAACGAGAATTTCATTTTCGGTTTCTTCAAAAGCTAGTTTCCCTTCTTTGGCCAACCATCCTAAAGCAGCATACATATCTTTTTCTGCTTTGATCTTTGTTGCTTTTTTCAATGCTTTCAGACTCATTTTGCCGCCTTCATGTAAAGCATTCCAAACTTTTCCGGCGTTTGTTCCAATTAATTCAATCATCATTTTAGATATTTTAATAACAGTGGCAAATATATGTATTTCAATTAAAATTCAAAATAAAAAAACGGGTTTTTAGCTAAAATGTAATCGGTTCTTGCCCTTTTTGGCTAATGAATGACATTCCTATTTCTTTTGCGTCATTGTATTTTCTTAGTAGAGCCAGTGCGTATTGTCCTGTTTCTAATAATCCGTCTTTACCGGAATAACCATTGATGATCATGAGTAATGACGTAGTATCCAAGCTGATTTTCGTCCGTTCTTCATCGCTGGTAGGCGTTCCAATGCCTCCGATGGCATCCCGATATACAGGCAAACCGGCGATATTAAGTTCTCCCCGACCAATACCGTGATAGACTTCGCCTTCTTGTCCGACTCCCAGGATGAGTTTGTCTCCTTGTATTTTATCTTCGTCAAATCCGCCGATGGAATATCCGCTGTGGATCGAAACCAGGTTGATCAGGTCAACCAAGGTGTCAATCTGATATAAAGGCAATTCCCGTAAAATACGTCGGCGAAGTGATTCGGCCGACGGGCGATAGCGATTCGGGTCTTTGCCTAATTTCTTATATGCTTGCCGTGTAGCCTGTATAGGAAGCCATTTGTTGATTTCGTTGAGTTTGACTTGTTCCCGAACGAGAGCTTCTTCCTGGTGTATGAGTTCCCAAAGATTCGTATCATTGGGTGTATTCTTAACCTGACAGGAAATGGCAAGTACACATAAATCCGGACAGGCGGTTTGTATTTCGTTGGATAAAGAAATTTGTTTCATGTCGATAACTGTTTATAGGATAAAAATACCAGATAAAATACGTCCGCTGTGAATGCCTTCCCGGCGGGCCGAAAAGAATCTGTCTGCGTTTTGGTAGGTACAAATCCGGGCATTCTCAATCTGTCGGGGAAGAATACCTTCGGCTTGCAGCTGCAGTTCGTTGGCTTTCCACAGGTCTATATGCGTTTTACCGGTTTTCGGATTGTTCCAGCATAAGGACAACGTTTCTTCCGCTGTCCAAGCTCCGGATTGCCGAAAGGCTTCTACTACTTCTTCACCTACTTCGAATGCTTCCTGGCTGATGGAAGGTCCAATGGCTGCCTGTATCAACTCGGGATTACATCCGGTTTCTCTGCACATCTGTCGGACCGTTTTGGCAGCTATTTGCAAGACTGTACCTCTCCAACCGGCATGAATGGCTGCAACGGTTTTGGTATCGGGAGCATACAGCAGGATGGGAACGCAGTCGGCGGTTGAAACACTGACGCATACTTGGGGCAAAGACGTGAATAAGGCATCCACACCGTTCAGTTGCTGCTTTTGTTGCATTTCCGTCAACTCCATAAAGGCTGAGTCGATATGTATAATCCGGTCCTGATGCGTTTGATGTGGAGTAATGATATTCTGTACAAGCAATTGAATACCCTCTGCCAGTATTTCCCGGTTCTTACGGATGGAATCCGGGCAGTCGTCGGTATAAAGTCCCGGATTCATCTGGGCATAAGCTCCGGTACTGACGCCTCCTTGACGGGTAGTTATAAAATGAGAAATGTTGCAATTACCGGCCAGTCCGGGAAATTGCAACACTTCGAGGTTATTTTTCAGTGGACGGATCATCGTCTGCATCTTCTTCATCATATTCTTCGTCGTCCCAGTCTTCGTATTCCACATAGTCTTCGTCATCGTCCTCTTCTTCCTGATAGGTGAAATCGTCGTCGTCATCAAACTGAAGTGTGCTGACGTCGATATTCTTGTGGACAATCTTTTCTGCTTCGTGGAAGGTCTCTTTGTTCAGTTCATTCCAAAGAATGTCTTTCAGTTCTGTCAGTCCGAACTGAGCAACCGATGAAATGAATACATGAGGAATGCCTTCGGGCAGTTCTTTTTCCATTTCCTTCATCAGTTCTTCATCCAGCATATCACATTTAGTGATGGCCAGTACACGGCTCTTGTTCACCAGGTCCGGATTGTATTTGACCAGTTCGTTGTGAAGAATTTCGTATTCCTTCTTGATATCGTCGCTATCTGCCGGAATCATGAACAGCAGTAAAGAGTTACGTTCGATATGGCGCAGGAAGCGAAGTCCGAGTCCTTTCCCTTCACTGGCTCCTTCAATGATACCCGGAATATCGGCCATAATGAAAGAACGATTGTCGCGATAGCTGACAATTCCCAGGTTCGGTTCCAAGGTGGTAAACGGATAATTGGCAATTTTAGGCTTAGCGGCCGATAAAACAGATAATAAAGTGGATTTACCCGCATTCGGGAAACCTACCAAACCGACATCAGCCAATAATTTCAATTGCAGGATGACAAAACGTTCCTGAGCCGGTTCTCCCGGTTGTGCATACCGAGGAGCCTGATTGGTTGCCGTACGGAAGTTCCAGTTACCCAGTCCGCCTTTACCGCCTTTCAGCAGCATGACCTTCTGACCGTCTTCCGTTACATCACAGATGAATTCGCCGGTTTCAGCATCATAGACAACTGTTCCGCAGGGAACTTCAATGATCTTGTCTTGTCCGTCTTTTCCAAAACTACGTTTGGCACCTCCGCTTTCACCATTGGTTGCCATGATGTGGCGGTCATACTTCAGGTGAAGCAATGTCCAGTAATTCCGGTTTCCTCGAAGATAAATATGGCCTCCTCTTCCCCCGTTACCTCCGTCGGGACCACCTTTCGGAATATATTTGGCACGGCGAAAGTGAGAAGACCCTCGTCCGCCCTTACCTGAGCGGCAATAGATCTTTACATAATCTACAAAGTTGGATTCAGCCATAGTTGCTAATGCTTAAGTTTTTGAGTTTATACATGGGCAAGGGGAGAAGCCGACTTGCCCGCTTGCCCATTGATGGATTGAACTTATTTTACTGCGTTGATAGCTTCTTTGATACGGCCGAAGATTTCTTCGATAGTACCCATACCTTTGATAGCTACATGCTTGCCTTCTTTTACGTAGAAGTCGGCCAACGGAGCTGTCTGTTTGTGATAAACTTCCAGACGAGATTTGATTGTTTCCAGATTGTCGTCAGAACGGCCTGATACTTTACCACGTTCCAACAGACGTTTGATCAATTCGTCTTCGTCAACCTGCAAGTTCAACATGATAGATACATCTGTACCACGTTCGTTCAACATCTTCTTCAGTGCTTCAGCCTGCGGGATTGTACGAGGGAAACCATCAAAGATAACTCCTTTTGAATTAGCTTTGCTATCCAGAACCTTAGCTAACATGTTTACGATCAGTTCGTCTGGTACCAATTGACCTTTTTCGATGTAATCTTTGGCAATTTTACCCAGTTCTGTTTCATTCTTCATCTCAGAGCGCAAAACATCACCTGTTGAGATATGATCTAAAGCATATTCTTTGATGATCAGCTCACTTTGTGTTCCCTTTCCTGAACCGGGAGCACCGAAAATAACTACATTCAACATATAACACTTCGTTTTTTTACTTGACAATCGGAATTCGAATAGTTTCGTTTCCCTGAATTGCCAAAATGATACATATATATTTTTTAGTTTCTGAGTTTACTCATCAATCACATAGATGTCCCGATAAGCACGGCCCATGCCATCGTAATCCAGTCCGTGTCCGACAATAAAAGCCGGTGGGATCTGAATACCTACGTAATCCGGTTTCAGGTCACAACGCAGAGACTCCGGTTTGAAGAGCATGGTTGCCAGTTTGACTTCGGCAGCACCCTGTTCTTTCAGCTTCGCGATGACGTGCTTCATCGTAAAGCCCGTATCAATAATGTCTTCCAGCAGAATCAATGTCTTTCCCTGGATATTTTCCCGGATAGGCATGATCTCTTGTAAGACACCCGTGCTGTTTGTCCCTGCATATGATGCATAGCGGGCAAACGTGATTTCATAAGATTCATTCAATTCCGACATCAGTTCGGAAGCAAACATAAAGGCTCCGTTCAGGATACAAACAAACAGAACGTCCTGATCTTCGTGCTGTTTGATGTCATGCTCGATTTGCCGGGCCACTTGGGCAACCGCTTTCGCTATGGACTCCTGCGGAATAAATAACTTGAATTTCTTGTCTTTTAGTTGAATCTTATCCATGATAACTCTGCTTTTAAGGTTGCAAAGTTACAACATTTCGGGGATAATTAATGTATTGCCTAAAAAAATGAAGGTGTGTCAAAATACAAAGAATGGAACACAGAGGCATAAAGCCATATCCGTTTTACCACGCATATAGTTCGTTGTAATTTCGCGGACGGTGTGCTTGGCGATACATGCCCGGGGTCATCCCGAATTCTTTCCGGAACAGATAGCCCATGGTGGACGAATTGGGATAGCCACACCGGGTGGCAATCTCGATGGCGGTCAGCGATGTGCAGAACAGGTATTCCTGGACTTGCCGCAAGCGGTAGAGCGTCATGAAGCGAGAGAGCGGCATGCCGGTGAGTACCCGGATCGCCCCGTCCAAGTCCCTCGTCTTTTTCTGGAAATACTCCGCCACTTCCGTCGGGTAGTAAAGCCTTTTTTCGTGGAGGAGCGCCACAAGGGCGTCCACAATAATGGACCCGCTGGGGCGTACAGCATGGTCGACCGGCACCATTTTGCTCCAGCCTTCTTCGTTCTTGACCAATTTCGCCGTGAGGACACTGATATAAACTTCTTCGATGCTGATTTGTGGGATTGTTATTGCCATCTGTTCTTGTTTTTTCCTCAAAGATAGTCTTTATCTGCCAAATATCCTTGCAATTTTATCTGTCTTAAATCAGGTATGACAAAATTTTCCATCTATTTGATAGATGTAGCTTCATCCTATCAACTGTATTCCTTTTTTTGATAGGATGAGGTTCATTAAAACAAATGAAGCTAAACTTTTGTCAGAACAGGTTTCTTTCTGATAAAAGTATGGCTTTTTTTGATAGGCGTAAGCTACATCTATCAACTGTAGGGGAAAGATTATGTTTAATACTGCTTCTTCAGATCAAAATATGGCTTCTTGGCCTTCAAATCGGGCTGGAAAGGGAGTGCGGAGGGGGAATCTGGATCATCAAAAATCATTTTTGATAGTATTATCTGACTTTATCTGTTGTTATTCGACCTTTCTGTATGGTGTATGAAGAACGAGCTGCTACATTTGCATGCAAGTTGTTCGGGAAACTTTTTGAAGACTGGATCTGTGAAAATAGAATGTTGGACTAAACAAAGAAAATATGAAAACAAATCCTTACATTTGTCGGAAATAATTTAAAGACGAAGAATACTGGAAAGCTATGATAAAAATATTTGCAACGGAAAAAGTTAAAGATATTGATAAATACACGATTCTGAATATGCCGATTGCTCCGATCGATCTGGTGGAAGAGGCAGTTACAGCGTTTGTGAATGAGTTTAGAAACCATTACTCGAAGATGCATCGGATTGTCGTTTTTGCCGGCCAGGGAAATAATGGTGCTGATGCATTGGGCATTGCCCGGCAGTTATTGGACGAATCGTATAAGGTCATTGTATATCTGTTTAACCCGACGGGCTATCTGAGTCCGGAGTGTGCAGAGAACAAACGTCGTTTGTTGAATATTGACCAGGTGGAATTTACAGAGATACGGGATAATTTCATTCCGCCTTATCTGTCATCTCGGGATGTGGTGATCGACGGTCTGTTTGGTTCGGGACTGAATCGTCCGTTGAGTGGAGGCTTTGCCGGATTGGTGAAGTATATCAATAGCACACCGGCTGAAATTGTTTCGATCGATATTCCTTCAGGTTTGTTTGGCGAAGACAATCGGGAGAATGACAAGGACTGTATCATCCGCGCTAATAAGACATTTACTTTCAATTTCCCGAAACTCTCGTTTCTGATGCCCGAGAATGAAGTGTATGTAGGTGAATGGAAGGTATTGAATATCAATATGCATCCACAAGCTGTTGCAGATACGCCGACGAATTATTATTTGGTGACGGAAGAAGATATTGCTTGTGTATTCCAGCCTCGTAAACGATTTACGCATAAAGGAACATACGGTCATGCCTTGTTGGTAGCTGGAAGTCGCGGTAAATTAGGAGCAGCTCAGTTGTCTGCCCGCGCTTGCTTGCGCAGTGGTGTCGGGATGCTGACGGTTCATTTGCCCAAATGCGGAGAATTGATGATGCAAACGGCTCTGCCGGAAGCGATGGTTGATCTGGATGCGCATGCGGATTTCTTTACGGTGGCTCCGGATATTACACCTTATACAACGTTGGGAGTAGGACCGGGTTTAGGACAGCAAATCGAAACAGCCGTGGCTTTGGACGAACTGATGTCGGCTGTCATCAAACCGGTTGTGTTGGATGCCGATGCCTTGAATCTGATCGCTTCGAATAAGGATATTCTGAATAAGATACCGACTCGCAGTATTCTGACTCCGCATCCGAAAGAATTTGACCGTTTGGCTGGAGCCAGCAATTCTGCTTACGAGCGGTTGCAGAAGGCTCGTGAGTTTGCCAAGGAACATCGGTTGTGCGTTGTCTTGAAAGATGCTTACACGGCGATTTGTACTTCTGAAGGAAATGTGTATTACAGTGTCTGCGGTAATCCGGGAATGGCAACAGCCGGCAGTGGTGATGTCTTGACCGGTATTATCTTAGGTTTGCTGGCGCAAGGGTATGAACCGGAAACGGCAGCCGTGGCAGGTGTTTTCTTACATGGGACAGCCGGTGATTTGGCCGCAGCTCAATGGAGTGAACGTGGAATGATAGCCGGTGATCTGATTGATTCATTGGGAAAAGCCTTTAAACAGGTTATTTGATTGGTAAGAGTAAAGGGATATTGTAGAAACACAAACGTATAGTCAGAATGAGAAAAGTATTGTTTTTGTTGTGGATAGGTTGTTTGTTCGGTTTTATGAGCTGTACTTCACAACCTGTCGCTGAAAAAGCCCCGCAATGGAAAGCCAAGCATGTGGTTTTGATCGGTATTGATGGATGGGGTTCGTATAGTGTTGAGAAAGCGCAAATACCTAACATCCGTTTCTTAATGGATAGTGGTGCTTATACCTTGCAGAAACGTTCGGTATTGCCTTCGTCGAGTGCTGTCAACTGGGCTTCGATGTATATGGGAGCCGGACCGGAATTGCACGGATATTGTGAATGGGGTTCGCAAGTACCGGATCTGCCTTCGCGGGTAGTAAATAAGAACGGAATTTTCCCGACCATCTTCTCTGAGTTGAGAGCCGTTGCTCCCGAAGCAGAGATCGGAAATATTTACGAATGGGATGGAATCCGCTATCTGGTGGATACATTGTCAGTCAATTATGACCGTCACGTAGCGGAAGTGAGCAAAGATTCTACGGCTACGGCCCGTTGTGCTGTTGAATATATTCGGGATAAGAAACCGGCATTGGTCAATATCGTGTTCGATGCCTTAGACCATGTCGGGCATGCTGCGGGTCATGATACGCCGGCCTATTACGATAAGCTGGAAGAGATTGATGGCTATGTAGGAGAAATCGTACAGGCGGTTAAAGAAGCTGGTATTTGGGATGAAAGTATCATCATCGTAACTGCCGACCATGGAGGAATCGAAAAGGGACACGGCGGACGTACCATGCAGGAAATGGAAACGCCTTTTATTATTTGTGGCCAGCATATCAAGAAAGGCTATAAACTGGAAGACAGTATGATGCAGTTTGATATCGCATCGACTATCGCTTCTATCTTTGCCATCCAGCAACCTCAAGTATGGATTGGTCGTCCGATGGATGTTTTTGAGTAAATGAATCAGCATGAAGGATAAAGGGAAAGGTGAGTCAGTGAGTTGGCTCACCTTTTTTTGTAGAACTTACCTTCGTAATAATTCCTATTCGGATATATAATTTTGGACGAGAAACAAAAAATCAGTATGTTTGTAAAGGCCATGTACAAGATGGACTGCAATAGATAAAATGGGAATATTATGAATAGAATCTATCCGGTAGGCATACAGAATTTTGAAGAAATACGCAAGGGTAATTATTGCTATGTAGATAAGACGGCATTGATTCATCGGCTTGTGTATAGTGGCAAATATTATTTTCTGAGCCGTCCGCGACGATTCGGAAAGAGTCTTCTTATCTCTACCTTAGAGGCTTATTTCCAAGGTAAGAAAGAACTTTTCAACGGTTTGGCCATGGAAACATTGGAGAAGGATTGGACTGTATATCCCGTTTTACATCTTGATTTAAACAACGAGAAGTATGACAGTCCGGATAAACTCGATGGAATTCTTCATAATGTTTTGTGCAGATGGGAAGAAATCTATGGGAAAAGAGACAGTGAAACCAGTTTGTCATTGCGTTTTCAGGGAATCATACAGCGTGCGTCAGAAAAGACGGGACATCATGTTGTCATTCTGATTGATGAATATGACAAACCGATGCTTCAAGCCTTAGGCGATGAAGCCTTGCTGACTGATTATCGGAACACGTTGAAAGCTTTTTATGGGACATTGAAAAGTTGTGACCAATATATCAAGTTTGCTTTGCTTACCGGAGTGACAAAATTCAGCAAGGTGAGTGTATTCAGCGACTTGAATAATCTGATGGATATATCTATTGATGACCGTTTTACTAATCTTTGTGGAATAACAGAAGAAGAACTTTACCTGAATTTCCAAGAAGATATTATAGCGTTGGGGGAAAATAACGGAATGACATCGGAAGAAGCGAAATCAACGTTGAAGAAACTTTACGATGGTTATCATTTTGCAGGGAATAGCGATGATATTTACAATCCGTTCAGTTTATTGAATACGTTTGCCAAAATGAGATTCGGTAGCTATTGGTTCGAAACCGGTACGCCGACTTTTCTGGTAGAATTGTTGAAACGTAGTAAATATAATTTGCATCGTCTGACTGAAGAATTGGCCAGTGCCGACTGTTTAGGAGGAATAGATTCGATGAATACGAATCCGGTTCCTATTTTGTATCAGAGTGGTTATCTCACGATAAAGGGATACGACAAGGAATTCGATGTGTATTCATTAGGTTTCCCGAATAAGGAAGTTGAAGAGGGTTTTACCCGTTATCTTTTACCGAATTATGCACATTTGGAAACAGGGAATCCTTCTTTTGAGATCGTAAGCTTTGTCAAGGATGTGCGTAAGGGTGATATCGATTCTTTCATGCGCCGGTTACAGAGTTTCTTTGCCGATACGCCTTATGAGCTGACAAGGGATTTGGAATTACATTATCAGAATGTTCTTTTCATTGTATTTAAACTTTTAGGCTTCTATACACAGGCTGAATATCATACATCCCATGGTCGGATAGACTTAGTGGTGAAGACTGACAAATACATTTATGTGATGGAATTTAAATTGGATGCCTCTGCAGATGAAGCGATGAGGCAGATCCATGAAAAGCAGTACACAGCTCCGTTTGTTTCGGATTCCCGCAAAATATATAAGATTGGTGTGAATTTCAGTAAAGATGTCAGAGGTATTGAGAAATGGGTAGTAGAAGAATAAAAACAGGAAAATAAGTATTGGGTTTTCGGATTTATTTAGGAACTTTGTGATTATTAGATATTAATCGATTTAGCTGAATGTTGAGTGTTTTGAATGAAAAGTTTGTATCTAATAGGATAGGATTAAATATTATTACTTTTTAATTTTTTGACAGCAGTCGTAAAGCTTTTCCATATATGTGCTAAAGCTTTTTGACAAATGTGGTAAAGCTTTTCGACATCTGTCAAAAATATGAATGTAACGAGAAAAGGATTAGAAATAAACAGAATGATTGTTTTATTCTAAAGAATAACTTATTCTTATGATATTTTACTTTCGTAAGATGCTCTCTTAATACTGATAAAGTTTGAATTACAATCTGTATAGTAATTCAGCCTTTTGTTATCTTTTTTCTATATAAATTTTTTTATCAGATTGATTAAACATTGTATGTGAATATTCTCTTTTTTACCTTGTGGATGTTCTGTACGGATAAAGGTTGTACCATTTATTTGATAGACTTTACATTCATATCCATCCCAACTGTCTTTACATATACTTTTTGTTTCATGTTCACTATTCAAGTATCTTAAAAAATCCTTAGACCAAGATTCTCCAGTTAACATCACAACAACTTTTGGTGATAAAAGCTTGATTTCTGTTTCAAATATCTTCTTACAATCTTTAAGCTGTGCATAATAAAGTGTATCGTTCGGATTTCCTCCGTCCCACGGTGCAACCTTACAAACATTGCTCCAAGCAATATAAGAGTACCAAGGTTCTGGATTAAAGTGACTTGCTACAGCTTTGATAACACGCCAAAACGCAGAATTATTCGTGTTATAACCATTCTCATTACCCCAAAGATTTTCTACCCATTGCATCTGATCGTGACGGTTAAATATGGCTTCCTCTGAGTTTCCAAATAATATATCAACATCTTCACTATCACTTATCCAACCATTAGTAGCACGACCGACAAACATAATACCACAATTTCCTCCGATGGGAAGTTCTTTCCCCATTGCAGACAAAATGCTGCTTTGCTATACTCGAAATCCTTAATGCTGTTCATTAGATTTGCATATAGAGGCTTTAATTCATCTTTAAATATTTGTATTCTTTCTTTGTCTGTCATATTTTATTTAAAAACTATTTTGATTAAACATAAAAGTTTATCAGTTGGTAGTTTGTCTATCTTTAAAGAGTATAATGGTCAAATCATATTTACGAGAGTAAAGAAACGAGATATCGTACTAACTGATGAACTATAACAAAGGTATAGAAATTTTTTTAGAAGACAAAGAACGCAAATGAAAATATTCCCTCTACGGAAGCACTAGTTACTATTATTGTCATAAATGAAAAAGGAACAGTTTAATTAGAAGAAATATTAATTATGGAACTGAACTAGAATGTATATACAACTTATTATTCGGATTAAATATTAAGAGGATAAAACCAAAAAAGGAGAACCCAGTCAAGTTCTCCTTCTTTGTTTATATATGAATTGCTTATTGCAACGTCTTTCCGTTATATTCGCCGGTTAATGAACCTAAGAATGCTACGATTTTAGCCATATCAGTATCTGAGATGGTTGTGCCAATCTGGAATTCGTGCATGATACGTACGGCATCTTCAATATTATTGATAGAACCATCGTGCATATAAGGATAAGTGATCATGACATTTCGTAACGTCGGTGTTTTGAACTTGTGCAGATCACTTTCCTGTTTGGTTACTGCATAACGTCCATTATCTCCGTCGGTCAAGCCGGTACCACGGTAATCGAAGTAACTGTTCTTGATACCCATATAATCGTAAGACTGGCCTCCGATGTTCATACCTACGTGACAAGTTGCACATTTGTTTGCCTTAAACAAGGCATAACCTTCCTGCTCTTCGGCAGTCAGAGCAGACTTGTCTCCACGTAAATATTGGTCGAAACGAGACGGGGTTAATAACGTCTTTTCGAATTCAGCGATAGCTTCTGTGATGTTAGACTGACTGAAACCGTCGGGGTAAACTTCGCTAAATGTTTTGGTAAACTCTTTATCTTCGGCCAATACAGCACAGATGTCATCAAAAGACTTGTGTCCCATCTCAACCGGATTCAATGGAGGTCCAGCAGCCTGTTCTTTCAAATCAGCCGCACGGCCATCCCAGAATTGAGCGAAGTTGAGAGCTGCATTGTAAACCGTCGGTGCGTTAACGCCTCCTAACTGTCCTTTGATACCTTCAGAATATTGTTTACGATCTACACCACCTGTTTCCAATCCGTGGCAAGTTGCACATGAAACGGTATTGTCTGCCGACAAACGTGTATCATGATATAAGGCAAAACCCAAGGCTACCTTGGCCGAATCCACAGGAATTGATTCCATCAATGGCTGCAACGGTTCGTTGGCAAATTCATCCGCTACCGTAGGAGAGGTGAAACGGGCTTTACGTTCGTTGGCTGCCCAAGACAAGATCACAGCTTTTTCGTCATTGTCCAATGAAGTTCCCCAGTGATTGGGCATGTGTGAGAATTTAGCTGGAGGCATTGAGCCACTCATGGCCGTATGTTCCAACTTGGCTAAATCGACTTCTGAAACAGGTTGTCCGCTTTCTAAAGCTTCCAACATGGCAGAGAAGTCAACATAGCGTGCTCCTTCCGTCATGTCTGCTTTTACAACAGAGCCGATGATCGGGAAATTTCCATAAAAAGGAAGCGGGGCATTTGCTGCATGACATTCCATACAACCATTTTCTCTCAGGATGGAAGCAACTTGCTTTGCTTCGTCGCCGGCATATTTCTTGTATTCTGTGGTAGAACAGCTGACAGAGATACCAGCCAGCAATGCCAGACTTACAGGGAGAAATACTTTCTTCATACTTTTTCCTTGTTTAAATTAGTTAAATAAAACTCTCTTTTAAGTTGACAAAGATACGAGGTTTATTCAAATGGATTGCTATGTTATGTTCATTATTTATGAAGCTTGGATTTGATTTTTCTTCGGATGTACTTTATGGTAAGCCAACAACCGGATATGGAAACGAATGTTCCTCCTAACATCAGGAACCACATGAGCAGAAACCAAAGCCAAGGACGGGTAACGAGTCCGGGAATTTGCAGACTATGCCATGCCGGATACATCCAATGTTGCCATCGGCTGGGACGATTCACATACCGGTATGTGCCATGAGCCGGATCAATATAGTAACAACTGGCATCCGAATCTTTGATCTGGACTTTCCATACAGGCAGAGGCAACGGTTTCTTTCGGGAAGTGTAATACGTTTCCTGTTCTGTCAGCCATTGGATTTCTATCTGGCTTTGCTCACCGTGTATGTCTTGTAATACTTGCCGGACATCGGTTGCTGTGAGGTTTAATACCTTTACCGAGTCGGCTTGGCATGCATCCCAGGTTATTATTCCGTTATCAGTCTGCGTCTGGTAAAGAGGAATGGAACCGAACTGACTCCATTCGAATTGTCTTATGGGATGAGGACAAGCTTGTATGACTTTACGGTAATCCAACAAATAGGAATCCACTTTCATTTCATTCAAGAGCTGATGAGGATTGAAGTCGAGACGAGAGCGGATACCAAAATCTTCGACACGAACCAGTGACATCATGCCACTGAAGCAGAAGGTCAATACAAACACACCGAAGAAGGTTCCTACCAGGTGATGCCATTTGTACCACCATTTCTTATAAGGTGAAAGCCTTTGTTGGCGTCGGGCCAACCGGATGTCACGAATACCTAAGTATAATCCGGTCAGACAAAAGAGACTTCCTATGCCGGAGAGAGTAACTACTACCGCTATCCAGCGGTCGATGTCTTGTCGGAGTGAAGTGAAATAAATCCAATGAGGAATCGCTCCCAGCCATGCCCAGCAACGTTCTTCCCGGTTGGTATATTGCAAGACTTCAGCAGTCTTCGAGGAAACGTATAACTGGTGCTTGTCTTGATCGGCAAAATAATATTTGTAGATGGGAAAATGCTGCTTCAAGGCTCCGAATGGAATCCATTGTTCCAGTGTATAAAGAGTGTCAATCCGTTCGATGGGTGATTGATTCCATTTCGATACGGTTTGCCTGATATGGGTTGCATTGACGGTGGTCCGTTCGGAGAAGTCGGCACTTCGTTCGTAATTCCCTTTGTCTGTTTGAATGTAAAAGACCAACTGATCGAGGTTCTCGTTGAGCGTGATACGTTTTATGCGCTCATCGGCAGGAATGCTTGCCTGTATTTCTTCCCAGGCTGGTAAGTTGCCGAAATCTTTCAGGTTCTCCATTTTACTCCATTTATCGCTCTTGTTTACCCGAGGAAAAGAATGGTAAATCATGACCAAGCCGGAGAGAAACCATATTGCAAAGAGGATACTGAGCAGAGAGCCCAGTATCCGATGCGTTGTCAGGATGAATGCGTCTAATCGTTGCATGCTGATTCTTTGATTCTTATAAGGTATAAGAAAGAGCTACCTGGAAATTACGCGGCATACTGGGAACGAGCTGGTTTCCTAAAGCCTGGTTGTAGTAACTCTTGTCGAATAGATTATTGATATTCACCGTCAGATGAACATGATTGTTGAGGGTATAAGCAATCCCGAAATCGGTGATCCAATACGGATTGAACCACGTACTGTTGGCCGTGTTACGGTAAACCTTTCCGGTATAGCTGCTGCTGAGGTGAAACTCCAGGTTCTTCAGCCAGCCTTTCGGGATGGTATAACTACCGTAAGCGTAGAATGTCTGGTTCGGAACGTTGGCTTGCCAGTTTCCTTCCTGACTGTTCAGTTGATCTTTGGTGGCTTGCGGATCAGAACCATAAATGGCATTGGCCAATTCTGGATCTTTCACTTCTTTCATCTCCCGGATTTTGGAATCATTAAATCCGTAACCCAACGTAAAAGCAAGGGTTGGTAAAGGAGTCAAGGTCACATCGAAGTCAAAGCCTTTAGAATCCTGTACGCCCACCTGTCCGATGACAGTCTTTGTCGTTGTCTCTCCATCCACTTCTTCCTGATAATTATTTGTCAAGGTGGCAGTACTGTTCATCTTCCGGATATAGAAAAGGCTGGCGTTGGCATGCAAGAGATTTCCCCAGTCGTATTTCAGTCCGACTTCTGCCTGGTATCCGTTTTCCGGTTTGAATACTTCCTCGTTGCGAGTAGGAGTAAAACGTTCCCCATTCGCGTCGATATAGATCACATTATCCTGATAGAAGGTACGGATCGGTTTGAAGAAGGAGGCAAATGAGGCATAGAGTGACGTATTCGGATGCGGAAGATAAACTGCTCCGAAACGATAGGTCAATGCCTTGTTTCGGATTTGATTGAACAAGCCGTGTTCCTCATATTCGCGTTTGCCGGAAGGAGTCGTAGCTGAAGCCGACAAATAGCGGAAGAAATCTCCCCGAAGGGCTGCCAGAACCTTCCATTGTTCGTTGAACTCGATCATATCTTGCAGATAAATACTGTTGGCATAATGATGCGTAACTGTCGCTTTCGAGAATTTACTCGTCATATATCCCATGCTGTGCGGGTCATATACCGATACGTGGGAATACAGCCCGGGACCTTGTACGTCATCTCCCAGATTATATCCGCTATAGCTTGTCCGATTGAGGGCAACAAACGAATATCCGCCCATGTAATTATGCTTGATCTCGCCGGTATGGAAATGTCCGCTTAACTCCAACGAATTACTGACTGTCTTGGCTATATGAGAGAAACGGAGCGGGAAGGAGAGATAGACCGTATCGAGGCAGATATATCTCTTTTCGGTCGGCGTCTTCCAGTAGTAATGGTCATAGATGGGCTCATCACTTTCCAAATAGTCGAGACTCTCCGTACCGAAGTAGTTGATATCATCACTGGAAAAGGAGAGGCGGTCAACCAACTTCATCCTTTCCGAGAATCGGTGCGTATATTGTCCGGAGATATTCCAGCCATCGTTTCTCATAAAGTCGGATTCGTTGTTATAACGAGCTTCCCGATTCAGGCCCGGCAGCATGTCGTTCTTGTGCAGGTACAGTTGATTGTCGGAAGTGTTGTAAACATCCTGAGCCATGATGTCGGGTAATCCGATTTCCGTTCCATAAAAGTCTCTGTTGAAACCGGCCCGAACATCAATTATGTCCTGCTCGCTGAGACGGGCGTTCAATGCCAGGTAACCGGAGAAACGGCTGTTTCCATTATCACGCCATCCTTCCTGGTCGGCGTAATTGACATGGGCATAATAGTTGACTGGCCCCAGCAGTTTACCTCCTAATCCCAATGTGGCTTCTTTATTCTCGTAGCTGCCGTAGGCAACACGTGCATTGAGTGTTTGCCGTTCGGTAGGAGCTTTCCGCACGATATTCAGGATTCCTCCAACGGCCGAATGACCATATAAGACAGAGGCTGGGCCTTTCAGTAACTCAATGGATTCGACAGCCGAAAGATCCGGTACGGGATAGGAATTGTTGATGGCTGAACGCTCGTCTCGTACGCCGTCGATCATCATCACGGCATGATCAAAACCTCGTACAGATATTTGCTGGAAAGCTCCGTAGGAAGTCTGTATCCGGATTCCCGGCATAAAACGGACAGCATCCTGGATATTGCGGATACCTCTTAATTCCAGACTTTGGGCTTCGATACCACTGACGGAAAGAGGCATATACTTCATCGGAACGTCGAGTTTGGTGATTTGTGGCCGGGCTTTCCGGGCTGTTTCTACAACAACTTCCTGCAAGTTGTAGGTGGTGTCGGTTGCAGGCGTACTCAATAGGTTTTCCTGGGCGTTTACAGCCCATGTCAGACTTACGAATGGTAAGATAATCCATGTTTTTTTCATGTGACAGGTATTTATAAATGAGACATAGTTTCCCTAACCCGGAAGAAAACGGCTTTCTTCCGGGCAGAAAAACGAGATAAATAAGATCTTTAAAGGGAATGATTACTCTTTGTCGGCAGCGTAGGCCTTTTTCTTGTCGGAGATATCAATCAGCTTATGCTGGGTCATAAACTTGGCATGTTCGATAAAGATATCTTGAATGCCGGGATTCTGTCCTAAACCTTCAAGCAGGACACTAACCTGATAACCTTGCGATTCCAGCTCGGTCTTGATGTCTCCTGCAATGTCGTTCTTGGCGTGATCACCAGCCACAAACATAAAAGGAAGTAGTTGAATCTGTTTGATTTTCTTCTGTTCGCGGATCTTGTGCAAGGCATCGTCAAGTGTTGGATAGCCTTCTACGGTAGTAACTGCAAAATCCGGATGTCCTTCGGCTTCCAACATATAGTCGAGCATGGCATATTGGGCAGTGGCAGGTGTGTAAGTCCCGTGTCCGACAAGGAGAGTGATGGTTTTCTCCTTTCCTTTTTCTGCCAGGATCGAAACGACTTTCCGGTAATCGTCGGGAGCATACAAAAGAGGCGTACCCAGACGGATATCCTTGAAGAGATCTTTCATCAGGGCAATGTCTTTACGGAGTGACTCCATTTCAATCCCGTCGATGATGTTAGTCGATTGTATGAGAATGTGTGTATAACCGTCGGCTTTGAGTTGCGCCAAAGCCTCTACCGGGTTTTTCTTGTAAACACCCCGTTTCGCCAGGCGGTTCATCACAATACGCGAGGTATAAGCTTCCCGAAATTCGAGTTCCGGAAAGGCTGCTCGTGCTTTTTCGTTGATGGCATCGATCGTCAATGCCCGTGTATCATCGTGCGTAGTCCCGAAATGAACGAGTAACAGGGCGGCTTTGTCGCCTGCCTGCATCGTCTCAAACAGGTTGGAAGGAACGTAATTACCTTCCGTATGGGCATAAGCCGGCTGTAACAGGCTTGTAGCCGCAGTCACGCACACGATGAAAAGTTTCTTTAGCTTCATCATATCCATGAGTTTTTAAAATGTAAAAAATGTCTTAGCATCAGTTCTCCGTTTATCCAATTCCCGGAATAAACATTCCTTAATTGTTATTCTGTTTAGGCAGGTTTCCTGGCTGCACCTCAAGAAGAATGGCCTTCCCATCGGCTGTACGATAGTGGCATGGAGTGTGTATTCTTCTCATTCGCAGGTGTCACAGTAGCGGGTACTGCTCCGGATTCACACCGGATTCCCTTTTCAAGTTCAGGCCGGAAGGCTATGAACTTCACCTAACGCCCGCAAAGGTAGGGATGTTTTTGAGATTGCGTCCTGTCGTTCCTGTTGTTTTAATATTTTTTAGGAAGGTATAAATGCCCGGATCACTTAACTGGGAGTAAAATCCTTTGATCTTTTAATTTTTTGACAGCTGTCGAAAAGCTTTACCACATTTGTCAAAAAGCTTTAGCACATATATGGAAAAGCTTTACGACATATATCAAAAAATTACATTCTTACGGCTAATTGCCTGTTTTTCTACTACCGGAAGGGTAAAATAAAGGGATAAATGATTCCTGAATAGAGAAAAAGCCCTACCTTTGTGCCCGTATTGGTGATATTACCCTCCATCCTGAGGGAATATAAAAGGGAATCCGGTGTGAATCCGGAGCAGTACCCGCTACTGTAAATTCCCTGCTCTATTGAGCAGCAGCTATAGGAAATCACCGCTTTGCCACTGTTGTTGAGGCTTGGCTTTGATGACGGGAAGGTTCT
>UMDA01022889.1_pt1 | contig 21226 bp, 22 predicted proteins | sample 1964381 | NCBI WGS metagenome assembly UMDA01 (sample SAMEA4835983, study PRJEB28245) | human gut metagenome | biome: gut microbiome; material: fecal sample | place: Denmark | collected 2008 | reverse complement strand
CTCTAAAAAGGACCCGGAAGCTTTCGCCCGGGTCCCTTGTCGTATTCACGTATTCTGTTTTACTCCTGCACCGGGTCCCAATTTTCATCCACCAATGTCGCAGTTACTGTAATACCCTCCGGTGCATTTTCTGCACAGATCACCAGGTAGAACATCTCCTCTTCTTCATCCACGGTATATTCTGAAGGATCCTCGATCTTATATACAGCAAATCCTTCCGGATACTGCTGTAGCTCGATAAATCCACTCTCTAAAAGGGCTTCGTAATAAGCTTCTTTTACTGCCTCGCTGTCTCCGCAGGCATAGGTCTTCGCGGAAGCAAATATGCTTTCCTCACTGTCCGTCTCCGCAAGGCCTTCCAGCACATCATCCGGATATACAATATCCTGCTTCACGGCTTCCAGGTATTCCGATGACCTGCCGATGCTCTGCCAGATCTCCAGGGTTTCTTTTCCGTCCTCGGAACAGATCATGAGCACCAGGCTGAAAGCCAGGATAATTCCGTAGATGCCCAGGGCTGCTGCCAGTATTTTGGCATAGGGGTTCTCCGGCTGTCCCAGATTCGTATAGGATGTGATGATCCAGCCGAAATTCCGATAATCCACTGCTACATTACAGTAGTCACATACTCCGCCGCCTAAGATATCCACACTGCCACCGCAGTTCGGGCATTTATATTCCCGAAGTGCCTTGCCATGCTGTGTCACGATCTCCTGTCTGCCTTCCAGTTCCAGCCGCAGTTTCTCATAGCGGTTGCGAATTTTACTACCCGTATCCTGCGTCAGGCGCATTTTCACTTCCACGCTCAGCCTGTACCGGTCCTCCACCGCTTCCGCTTTCAAAAAACGTACGCCGCAGATACAGCAATCCACCACATTCTGATACCGCTCCACAGTACCTGTCAGATCACAGACCGCGAAAAAACGCACCTGCTCTGCGGTATCTGCCATGTGGATCATCCGTAGCTGGTACTCCAGATTCTGTAGGAAATTACCTGTGGAAAATTGGGGGATCAGAGCCTTTACTTTTGACTCGTCCTGAATTTTCGGTTTTCTATGTTTCTCCATTACAACAATCATTACTACGAATATGATCGCCATGAAAAACAAAGAACGGAAAAACACCGGGGCAAATCCGATACCAAGCATCATTGCCGCTGCCGCTTTGACCGCGTTATAACCATTTCTCCCCAAAGCCAGCAGTAAAAACATAATGCCGCCCGCACAGATTGCCAGCAGTGCAAGGGCAACCGCTACGATTCCTACCGTCACTCCGGCTTTGATAAAGTTGGAAATGCTTTTCTGCCTTGCGTCCTCTTCCAGTGAGAATCCGGATACCTTCGTCTCGAAATCACTGACTAGAAACTTTGCTCCGCAGGCATCACAGCCATCGATATAGCTGGATAATTTTCCTTCATGACCGCAGTTTGGGCAGATCGCCATATCCCCCTGCACATCCGCTTTCAAAAAGTTGGCTTCCACGATCTCCGGTGTCTTCAGGGTCGCGATCTTTTTCCCTTTACGGTAATAGGTACGTCTCATCTTCACAGCTTTGGTCCGATGGCAGGTGTAATCATAGCCGTCCTTTTTCGGGCCATCGTAATCCGCCGGCCGCTCCGGTTCCTGCATCTCCATATCCACCGTCAGGTCCCGCTGCTGTAATCTTTTCCCACTTAAGCAAAGGCTCTGCCAGAAGGGCTGTGTCGTCTGTTCCATCAGGTTCTGCTCTGCTTTTGCATTTCCCTGATAGAAGGCTTTCAGTTCCCCGTAAAAGTCTTCTGTCCGTCCTTCGATCTCTCTCCGTGCATCATTCAAAAAATCTGTTGCCATCGTATTCTCCCCTCACAAATGTAATACGTGATATGCATTCATTATATAAGGTGTCATCAGCCATTTCAAGATAATTTCCCGTACAGAAGCTATTACCTGCCCGAACATCTAGTGCTGATGGAGATATTTTTCTCTGGTAGCCAGTCCGCCCCGGATATGTCGTTCAGACTTGTTGATATCCAGAACCTTTCTTGCCTGCTTCGCCAACGACGGATTCACCTGCACCAGCCGCTCCGTCACGTCCTTATGTACTGTGCTTTTCGAGATTCCGAACGCTTTCGCTGTCTGCCGCACTGTGGCGTTGTGGTCGATGATATAGCCCGCTATCCCAATAGCTCGTTCTTCAATATAGTCTTTCAAAGGAAAACCCCTCAGGATACTTTTTTACAGTGTATGAAAGTATCTGAGGGGTTATGCCCTGATTATCTTTATCTATTTATTTTATTCATTTTTCGAAGAATTGCCTGCCAATACATCCGATCCTTCAACACTCTGATAACGGTTACCGTTGTGCCTTCAACCACAAAGAAAATCAAATATGTACTGTAGGGTTTGTAATAAATCTCTAATCCCTCAATATTATATCCTGTTTTCTCATACCCTTCAGCAAAAGGATCTAAGGCTTTGATTGCAGACTTTATTTTCTTGGAAAAATTTTCAGCATATTCCCTGTACATAAAGGTCTGCAATATATAAGTCTTCGTATTTTTAATATCTTGCAAAGCATCCTTCGACAAGACAATTTTATATTTTTTAGGTTTATCCATATACTATATCTTGTCGATTTCCTCCCATGCTTCTTCAATGGTGTATACCTCACCATTTTTCATGCTCTGCACTCCTTTTGCCAACTCCTGATAGAGCGCATCGAAAGCATCTTTCTCCGTATAGTCATATGTGCGATTATTTACTGTTGTGTCTACTGCTGCTAATGGTGCCATGGTATCACTCCCTTTCTGATTCTATTATATGCAATATATGTTTTTATGGCAATACTACTCTATTAGTTTACTATTTTTTCCATATAATATTCAACATTAACGAAATTCATACCTTCGCTAATAACCTTTTTATAATGAGGAATTCCATATACTCTATACTGGTTTCCAAAATTCCAACTAATATAAAAACCACTATCTCTTTCTATATAATTTATATTTTCATTATAATTGTAGCCTATTTGCTTTTTTGATTTTGCAATATCAGAGCTTTCACCATATTCTATTGTTACGTTTATCTCCTTGTCTAATTCAACCAGTTGCCGTATAAAACTATTAGAATATACCCAATCCTCTAATCTATCAACAGATATCGTTACTTCTTGATATTTAGATGATAAATATTTGCTTATTATCTCATATTCTCCTGGACATAATTTTCTTGAAGATAAAATTATATTCTCAATTTTTTCTCTATCTTCAGAAGTTTTTTGTTTAAAAAAATAATATCTTTTAAGTTCATCTACATATACGCTATTCTCCACAAACTCTATCCCATTGTATTTATTTTTCAATTTTTTATTTGAAAAATGATTTTTCAATACTTTCTTGTCAACTATTTGTCTAATGATTGCATCTTTACAGTCTGCTATCAAATCTACTATTTTATTGTTGCGACATAATATATCTATATCAACTCCATTATTACTGACAAAAACGCAAATGGGAACTTTTATAAATTGTACGTAAATATTTTCAATGTTATCTATACTTATTAACTCTTCAGAGGGCTTTTTTGTATTTCCAATTTCGATTTCTTTATTCTGTTTTTCAAACAATTCTTTTACTTCTTTATATTTTTTTAAGTAATCTTGAACATTTCCCAGTTTCAAAGAAGGCTTAAGTTTATTATCATCCTCCCTAACTTTATCAATAATATCATAATCCTCCATATTCATTATAATATCGCCATTGATAGAATTCATGTATATCTCTTTCATAATGTCCTGACGTTTTTCACTACTTGCTAATTCATTAAGTGCACTTCTTCCCCTTAATAGTATTTTGCAACTATCTGACGTTGTCGTTATAAACTCTTTTACATATAAATCAGCTATGGTAATATCCAATAATTTTCTATGTAGTCCTAAGATATTAGACATTTCATCTATCTGGTATACCCCTGCATCAATTAATTGTAAAACTTTTTCCTCAACCAAATTGAGCGGAACTGTAATTCTCTTTGTCACACGCAGTACTGTATTAAAAACTGGTATATAAACATTATCTTGGAATAAATAAGTATATCCCTCATTTCGAGGAATCATTCCTCTATATATTTGCTCTGCTAATCCCTTCAAAATATTTTTTCTCCTTTACATGAAATTACCTGGCATTGCTCATGTTCATTGATATAGTCGATTATCTCAATAAATTTATTATTAGGATCATCATAAGTATAAAAGAAATCCATATCGCCACAAATGATTAATAATTTCCTTGCTCTAGAAAAAGCGACATTAACTCGTTCTTTTTCCTTCTGAAATCCAATAGAATTATTTGTTCTTACCGTACTGTATATAATAATATCATTTTCCCTTCCTTGGAAAGCATCTAAGGTATTAATATTTATATTGGCAATATCATCAAATTGTCTCGCCTTAATTGCCTTTTTGATTAAATCTTTTTGAGCACTGTAACCCGTTATAATGCCAATATCTTTACCCTCAAGTTCTCCGCTTGTATTTAAATCTTGCAAAATAATTTGAATTATTCTTTTTTCCTCTTCGTTAATAAATGACCCACCTTTAACCTTCTTTTGATATCTTCTCGCATTGCCTGATGTATTAAACCAAACTATAGATTTTCCTTTGTATCTGCTGAGTCCATGTTGTCTAAGATTATCATCTATGCCTGTTTCAATTGTATCCCCATAAAATACATGACTTATTAAATTGCCAATATTACTAATCATTCTATACTGGGTTGTAAGCACCTGTTTGTGTGTCTCAGGAAGGCTTTCAAAAAGCACATCAAATAGCCTAAATTGTGGATTTTTCGTCAGCTTCGCTATTGTAGGTGATATCCTTTCATCAGAAAATGCAGGCAATTGATTTTGGTCTCCTACAAGAATGATCTTCTTTGCTCGTATAATTGACACAAGTAATTCTGGAGTAGTCGCTTTAGCCGCTTCATCAATAATAACATAGTCAAATTCCATTTCCTTAATATGTTCATTTGATAAAAAACCAATACAAGTTCCTGCTATAACAGATGCACTTCGTACCACTTGATAATCCAAGCAATCTCTTTCACCAATTCTCTTTATCCAATCCTTTTGAATTGCCTTTATTCTCTCCCACTTATCCTTCTCATCTTTTGACTCAATTTGACTGTATATTAATTCTTGTTCTTCACAATATTTTTTTGCCTTTTCTTCTATTTTCTCAAAAACATTGTTCCGATGCGCCTCTATCGTATACTTAGAAGCAATAGCAGATGAAATATCTTTGTCCTGACCTATTCTAACTACTTGCATACTATCATCAATCATTTCAGGTAAACCTTCCAAAATATTATCGACTGCTGTATGCGATTGTGATACGATTAAAATCCTAGGAATTTCTGCCCTATCTTTGGATTTTTTTATTATCTGAAAGATTATTTCCTTAATTACCTTCGTTTTTCCTGTTCCAGGAGGTCCTTGAATTAAGCTAATATTTTCGGAATGTAATGATTTCATCACCGCAAGTTTTTGAGAATCATTCAAATCTTTTGTACTATAATGTAAGCCTACAATATTAGGAGTAGACTCAGGTTCCTCAATATTCAAAATGATATCTTTTAAGTTTTTGGCAGAACAATCATCCGCTTTCAAAGCATTGATAGCACTGAACTGTCTCCTATATGCTTTTATATTTGCTCTGAAATCTTCTGAAATTATTATCTTCTTTTTAAGAAGCGCTTTTACATTCGCTTTTAAAAATTTATTTGGTAATTTTATAATAACCTTAGCTGCATCGTCTTCACAAACAGCCTCCTCAAATGTACCCACCTCTAAATATATTGGTTGATTTCTGTTGTCTTTCCCTTCTATAATGTATTTGGTGTTAGGCTGTATTTCATCAATTGATTTATTTATGCACTCACTTACATCTATAATAAGATAACCATTATCCAACTTGTAGTTTTCGTATGTAATCTTTCCAACTTTTTCTTTTTCACTTTCTACAGACTCATTTAACCCCTTTTCCCATTCTCCAAAAAGTTTATCAAACTTTTCTTCTCTTACTTTATATTGATCTTTTTCGCTCTGTTTATTTACAAACATGACTAGTAACTTTGCATTATCTTTTCCAACCCTAGTACTATATTTAAATCTGCTATCAATAAAATCAATCTTTCCTTCAATTTTAAATCCTCTTTTAATATTAATATTTCTTCTATCGACTGCTATTTCATTGATTTTAATTATATCTATAACTTTTGTTTCTGTATTGAATGTACACTCTGCCACTATTTCTAATCCAGTAATAAAGTATGTTTTTTTGAAAGAATCAAAATATCCATAACATTCGCTAAATTGTTTCTTTAAGTATGAGTTTGTAAACAATGCCATTGTCATATCTTTAGGAATAACATATTTTCGTTTCAAAAGCTCAAGGCAGTTTACACCAACAAAAATATTATACTCCCATCTATTTACATTGAGTTCTCCTATCAACTCAGAAAAAACAGAAATCACATCTACAACATTGTTTACTCTTTCATCTGAATTAGTAGCCAACATTCCAATAAGAATATTCTTAAAGGACTCCCTATTTGAACTTTCTTGAATATCAGCTACCATCTTATTTTCTGATGTTGCTGGTTTTAAGAAGAAAATCTCATAAAAAATCGCTCCCAAAGAATAGATATCACTCGCTTCTGTAATGTCATATCCTAAAATCACTTCTGGTGCAGAATAATTTTCTGAATAGCGAGGCATGGTTGTCTCTTTTTCAATAATAGTTTTTATTTTGCTAAATCCGAAATCTATTATTGTTATTTCATCTTTTATTTCATCATAAATTATATTGCTAGGTTTTAGGTCTCTATGTATTACATCATTAGCATGAGCGCCCTTAACAGCCTTCAAAATCTTCAAACAAATTTCATATTTCTTCAGAAGACTATATCTGCTCCAGTCAATTTTATCGAGGGTATCACCAGGTATGTAATCCATTAAAATAGTTCCATAATTTCTTTCATCACCTATTCTGATGGAAGCATTATTGTCATGTATCTTTACAATTCCCTCACAGGAACGAAGCATCTGTAAAGCCTCCAGCTCCCGCTTAAATACTAATTTTTGGAAATCATCATTTACACCTGCAAAAAATTTCATTGCATAAAATTTATCTGGCTTATTTCTATCTACAACTTTCCAGACAAAACTTTTACCACTAGCCGATGTATGAATTACCCCTACTTTTCTATAATTGACCATTTTCCATCCCTCGCTTTTCGCAATTTTGCATTTTTATTATACCATATATTCAAATTTTAATATATAAAAAGACTTCTCTAGATGTATTAATAATCTAAAGAAGTCTTTCTTATTTATCCAATAAACCTTTTTCAAAGCCTGAAATCTACTCTATCTCAACCACCACACTACTGTCGGTTTTCATACATCCGTATGTACCGTGCTCTTCGAGATGCCGAACGCTTTCGCTGTCTGCCGCACCGTGGCGTTGTGATCAATGATATAGCCTGCTATCCCTATAGCTCGTTCTTCAATATAGTCTTTCAAAGGAAAACCCCTCAGGATACTTTTTTACAGTGTATGAAAGTATCTGAGGGGTTATGATAGGGATTGGCACTACTCCAAAAATTCGTGTTTTTATTAGTCTTTTTGACTTTGATCATGTTCTAATTCATATAGCCGTTTAATCATTGCATCTATAACGCAACCATTATAACATTCACTCCGACTGCAATTGTCTGGTATATTACAAATCTTATAAACTCCGTTCACCAAAATTCTTCCTTCTTTATCCTTTGACGTAAGTTTTTGCATCCTAATATCCTCTATCCACAATTATTTTTTCATAGTTCTTGACAACGAAACTGCTTCTTGCTACTATCTTAGGTAAGAAATGGGTTTTCACCACACCTATTGTTGTGGCTTGCTCGTTTCTTTTTTTATTGCCAAAATATCATACAAATATTTCTTCCCATTTTGAGCATAATTAATAAGTAATCTTGCTCCAAAAACATTATATCTGATCAACACATCATTCTCATAAACAGGAATCGCAAATCGCACATCATATCTATACCATCCATGTTTAGCATCTTTATCATGTTTTTCTTTTTTGTTTTCCTGATAGGATGGATTCTTTGCAATCTGAATTAGCTCCGGGATAGCTGTTGCAGCATTTGCTTTCGCTTTTGCATTAGCTCCCAGCAATATTTTTTTACTCTCTGAACCTGTATATTCGTCCGGAAGTTTATTACCAATGTATACCTTTTCCGAGGTTTCTTCTATTTCATAATAGTCACCTACATATTGTTCTAAATAAGTTTTTACTTCATCCCAATTAACATTCCTTTTTCCTTTAAATACAATGTCATTAATTAAGACCAATCTATTTCCATCTGCATCCACAATAATATTTATGTTTCTACTTTCAATCATAAGTACGTCCCTTGTCCGATATATCTGAATCATGCATTTGATTTATCATTTCATCAAAATATGCCTTATAACGATACGCTGTCCTGCGGCTGATTTGACCTTCCTTTACAATTTCCATTATTGTCATTCCTGCTTCGTACTTAATTGCAAATTCCTGATAAGACGACTTCCATGCCTCATTATGTTTTTTGCGTCCTCCTAAGTTACGTGCCTTAAGGCGCTCTACTTCAGCCTTAAGTTCTTCATTCTCCTTCTCCAATTCTTTAATACGCATCTTTGCTTCTTCTAAAGTACTTATCACAAATATCTCTCCATCCTTTGCGTGCCAATTTGGTTTATGACATCATTATAATTATAAACAGTAGGTGTGTCAATTTGATTTTTGGCACATAAATACCTTTGCAAAAAATTACAAACATTTCATTTTTAAAAACATTAAATCAAGGTTATCTGTTTTCATTATAGTAAAAGCACTCCCTGATCATATCTACTCGAGAGCGCCCTTAGGTCTTGCAGTAAATTTTTACAATGATCTTACAAAATGCAGTCGCATATTTTACGCTATTCGTTTATGATGTATTGTAGGATTTTATGAATCAAGGTAATATCATTTAAAAATAAGAAACAGGAGGCGCATGGGATAATGGTGAGAAATACTAAAATGCTTCGCAAATATGCACCGTCAGTTCTGCTGTTTTTGTTATTTGAGGCAGTGGCAGTCGCACTATGGATTGCAAAGGATAACTTGTTTTATCTGTTGAATTTCAGCTACATCGGAGGCTGTCTTGCATTAGGGACAGTTCTTTTTACTGCCGGAAAACACTATGCCCGACATTTTGTACAACTGGCAGTAGGGAGCTATATGTTGCTGTATCTTGGCATAATCTCCCGCGAAAATATGCAGATTGAGGGCTTTTGGTACTATCTGTTTCTGGGTGTTTTTGAGGCGGCAACGATTCATTATGCGGTGGCAAAGATTTTTGGACCGTTGGTCTTCGGGCGGGGATGGTGCGGCTATGCCTGCTGGACAGCTATGGTGCTGGATTTTCTGCCTTACAAACAGCCGAAAAAGGCCCGGAAAGAAAAGTTAGGCATTCTGCGTTATGTGATGTTTGCGCTATCCCTGGCAGTGGTTTCCTGTCTGTTTTTGATGAAAATCGCTCATCTGGAGGAGATCATGTTCCGGATGTTTCTTGCAGGGAATGCAGTTTACTATATTTCCGGTATTGTGCTGGTCTTTGTATTTAAAGATAACCGCGCATTCTGCAAGTATCTGTGTCCGGTTACGGTATTTCTTAAGCCGATGAGCTACTTTTCGCTTCTGCGCGTCCATTGTGATGAAAATAAATGCGTCCATTGTGGCAAGTGCCTGCAGGTTTGTCCTATGAATGTCGAAGTCAACAAAGAATCTCGTAAGCGAAAAAACGGAACTGAGTGCATTCTCTGTTACGAATGCACAAAAGCCTGCCCCACCAAAGCGCTGCATTAAGGCGCTCCTCGGGGGGGGCGCTCATTGCACCATTTTCAACTCTATACAAGTCTACACAATTACTCTGTCTTAATCCATTGACGCTGAAATCCTCATATGAGAGATGGAATAGTGTTATTCCCCTTCTTTACCTAAATTTAACATATTATAGACATACACATGATAGCAGAGAAAATCATCCGCTTTTACAATATATCAGTAAAATGAAAGTGAGAAAAATATATGCCATCTACGTATGCACATTATCGTATGGGACAAGAAGTGCTGAAACAGCTTTCCTGTCCTGTTCGCGAGATCATTATGGAAAATAAGGAGCTCTACGATATCGGTCTTCACGGACCCGATATTTTGTTTTATTATCATCCCCTGAAAGTAAACCGTGTAAATTCCATAGGATACGGATTGCACGAACATTCGGGGAAATACTTTTTTGAGAGAGCAGCGCTGGTCATTAAGAAAAGCTCTGATGCGAAAGCAGCACTGGCTTATACTTTTGGATTTATCAGCCATTTTACGTTGGATGCAACTTCTCATGGTTACATAGACGAGAAGATAGCAGAGAGTGGAGTTTCACACGCAGAGATTGAAGTAGAGTTTGACAGAAGCCTGATGGAAGAAGATGGTCTGGATCCGATCCGTCATGAATTGACCGGACATATTATACCGTCTATGAAAAATGCCGAGTTGATCGCTCCGTTTTTCACCGGAACCAACCCGAAGCAGATTGAAAAAGCTTTAATGGGAATGATTCATTATAATCATCTGTTGCTTGCACCTTCCGTTTTCAAAAGAATGTTCATTTATATGCTTCTTCATCTGACCGGAAACTATAAAGAAATGCATGGATTACTAGTTAATTTTGAAGCAAATCCTGCCTGTCACGATAGTACTCAAAAACTGAAGCAGCTATATACACTGGCGGCCGAGAGAACGGTTCGACTGATCAATGAGTACAGCGATTATCTTGCCTTCTGGGGATATGCCGCATCTGCAGTGACAATCATTGTGGCCCTTATCGGTCCGGTATTCGGAACACTGGCAGATACACAGGGACTGAAAAAACCGATATTCACAATTACCATGCTGATCGGTGTCCTGGGCTGTCTTGCGCTTGGATTTTCCAGACACTGGATTGCCTTTTTATTGATCTATATTATTGCAAAGACCGGATTTTTCGGAAGTCTGGTCTTTTATGACTCTATGCTCGGAGATGTTACCACAAAAGATCGCATGGACGATGTATCCTCACAGAGATATGCATGGGGATATATTGGCAGCTGTGTGCCGTTTATTGTATGTCTCGGAGTTGTGCTCGGGGCCGGATGGATCGGCATCAGTACGGAGATGGCAATGATGATCTCTTTTGTAATCGTTGCAGTCTGGTGGATTGCAGCGACGATTCCTCTTTTAAAAAGTTACAAACAGAAGCATTATATAACAAGACAACCCAAAGGTGCTTCCTTCCTTGGTACGATCGTGATCAGCCTTGTTTCACAATTAACCGGACAAGTAAATATCGGAGTGGGAGCGATTTCGTTGTTTTTTATATTGGGTATGATCGTATTTAAAATGTCTACCGCGGAAGCAGGATCAATGTGAACGCAGTTGTCCATCACCTCAGAATACTTTTTTACAGTGTATAAAAGTATCTGAGGGGTTATGCATCCTGACAATTAAGCCGTTATTTGACAAATATTTTGTTTCAAAATATAATAGTTGTACTTTACAAGTATTAATTTTGAACATACGGGAGGACTTTTTTGTGAAAGAGTCAAAGCTCCGGCTGCGTTCCGCCGGTTTACTTTCCTCTGCTCCCATTTCCCAGTCTGATTATCTGGACGCCTACTCACGACTTCTGGATGGCAGACAGGGGGATGCCATCTTTGATTACAAGGAAGGATATGCCGGGAATGTAGACACGATGTACTTCACCGGTGTGGAAATCACACCATAATGGTCTCACTCCGAAATAATCACTTGCATTATCTTCTCTAAAAAGTATAATATTTATAACAGCCTTGTTTTTAACAAATATTACACGTACATACGAAAAGGAGGGTTCTTATGAAATTAACAAAAATCGAACAGGTAAACGAGTTTCTTGCTATTGTTGACAGTTGTAAAGGGGATGTTACTTTAAGATCCGTAGACGGTGATATTTTTAATCTGAAGAGCAAACTTTCCCAATATATTGCCATTGCTGCTTTGCTTGGTCAGCATGGTGATGAACTTGAGTTATTCTGCTCAGACAGTTCTGATGAGGGAAAATTCATGAATTTCTTGATGGAAAATCCCGGTGTGCAATAGATTCACTTATAAATAATATACAATGATAACAAAGCACTCTGGGGCTGCTACCCCAGAGTGCTTTGTTATTTGAGATGAGTGACTCTTCATCTGTTCAAATCAAGACAGATGAATGTACTTTTTTAATTGCTTATTCCATCACTTCAAATTTTATTGTGTACCCTTGCTCTTGTACTACATCACTATTAACCAGCTTTTCTATAATGTCCTCTGCATTTTTAAGTGCTTTATCTAAGATTCCATTTTCAATTGCCCTATCTTCCATAGCATCTTTGCTTACTGTATCAAACTGTCTAACATCCTCAACTTTGACCGGATTAAATAAACCATCTTTTTCGTCCAAAGTTTCAATACTATTATTATCGATTTCGTGTGAAAGAATTTCTGCATTTGGCATATGTATTATAATTTCTTTGTTTTCATTATTAACTTCTACAGCAATTTCACAGCAATTTCATCTATCTTTACACCAGCCTTAATAATTCCATCCCATTTAGCAATAAATGATTTTGTTGTGAATGGAATATTTATTCCAAATGCCTGCTTAGGATCTTCAAATTTACCGGCATCAGTATAGAAATACTCAACCGTTGCAAGTTCTCCAATATCCATGATTTCTGATTTAATCAGGCTTGTAGTAATCTCTGTAGTTGGTGTTGTCTCCCATTCAACCGCCTTTTCCGCCAATTGTTTATTTAATCCATCCACTTCCTGACTTAAATCTGCAATAATATCTTCATATTTCTTGGTAGCATTTGAATATCCGGTAATAAAGATTATAACCAACGCAATCATTACAACTATTGCACCGATTCCCCATTTTATCATTTTGGCTTTAATTCCACCAAGTACCCTTAAATCATTCTTTTGTTCATTATCCATAATATTGCCTTTCTTTCTCTTATTGGATATTTATGAAATACTTTCGCTTTCAATATCTATAATGTTCTCTTCGCTTTCTTTATAGTTTGGATTACTCAAATAAGTGTTTTCCAATACGTTTTTTAGTTTCACACAACATGGTTTAAAAGTTGCATAGGATAATCCGCCACCCACTGCTCCACCTACAAGTGGAATTGCTTTCTTAAAAAATCCGGCAAACACTTCTTTGGTCATTTTTACGCCAAACCATTTGCTAATGCTCTTAACAATAGGGTAAATAGTTCCTTTCGTCAGAGCTTTTTTTACTAATTGTTTTTCGACGCCTGTTCCTAATGCTTTCGCAACTGCTAACAGTCCATTTTTTGCATTTGCAACTCCAAACATAACGCCCATACACAAAATAATCTGATTCATCGTCTCTGTGTCAAATGCCTGTTCATTCTCCTTATATTCGATTTGTGGAAAACCATATAAATATAATAATTTCTGAGCTACTCTAAGCATGCAGCCATAATATTGGGCAATGTCGACAGGTATTGTTGCCACCATAGCTGCACCTCCCGGAGTACCCAAGGCAGCAGAAATTCCTGATACCTTTAATCTCTCATTCTGAATAATTGAAGCAGCTATCATTTCAATATCTTCCTGCTTGATTTCTGCTTTCATAGGTGTTGTCAAAACCACTTGGTCTATTGTTTCCTGAGAATATTTTGTAAATAGTTCTTTTCTCAAAAAGTTTTCCCTATTTACACTAACTCCAGGTACTTTAAATGCCAGTAATATTACATCCTCAATATCAATCTGTCCATCACCATTTACGTCCACTGCCTGAAAAACTGCCTCTTTTGTTTTATCTATCACTTCTGTGGATTTTTGTACAGCCATTCCTGCCTTTTCTCCGACGTTCTCGGCAATTTTTTTCACAGGTAAACCAACTTTAAACGTTTTATCCATGCATTTCACCTCTTAATATTTATGTATCAGGTTCAAAAGCCTCCGAATTGAATGCCTACGGATTGCTCCGTGTTACACGCTCCCACAATCCTGCATCATATTTATTGTATTATTTGTTTTCTAAAATATCAATAAATAATTTCTGTATATTCTACATTTCGTATAACGCTTTTAAATACTTATAATCTCAAGGCGAACAAAAGCAGGCTATTGCAGCCCGCTTTTGTTTACTTTTTTAAACTAATTTCAAACCTTTTTTATACTATCTGGATGCCTTAATCATAATACACGCCATTATCACCCATCAATATGCTGCTTCCGCAAGTCTGTCGTATACTCTTGTCTGCACCTCCATGTAATAGGCAAGTTCTGCATCGTTCAGGTCCTCACCTCCCCACTGGTCAAATTTCTTAGTGAAATCATCATACTTTTGCATGTAACTCATATAGTCAGCCATAAGTCCCGCATCTGTAGGATTTTTACTGTATTTCTCCATGAAGTCACAATATTCGTTCATAAATGCCTCATAGCTGTCCATCGCTTCTTTGAAGTCTTTGCGAAGTCCATCCTCACCGACAGTAGCATTACCAGAATCAGCGACCGGCTTCTGTTCTTCGGCTTTTGATTCTGCAGCGGCTTCTTCCGGCTTAGACTCTGTAACAGGTTCTTTTTCTTCCGGCTTTCCCATCTCCGGTTTCTCAGTCTCTTGTTCTGTATTCTCAGTGTCAGCTACCGCTCCGGTACCTTTCTCCGGTTCATCTATACGGACCAGCATAATGTTATTGCCTTCATAACTCAGGGATAAATAGTAACCTTCTTCATTATAAGCCCTATAATAATTTTCTCCCTTATCATAATCAACATCAAAGCCATAATCCGAGCAATCCGCTACATATTCATCATACTCTTCCTTGCTGGTATCTCCTACATACACAGAAAAGTTCGTATCATGCTCGTAATTGAATTTCCCCATCGTGGAAGATGGCTCCGGAAGAAGATCACCCGCTGTTCCGATGGGCCAGGTGATGGTTCCTAATTTCATAGGTGCTTTAACCGTAATTGTCAGATTGTCATCAATATGGGTCAGATTCAAAGAATAACCTTCCGAATCAAACGCATCATAGGAGTATGTGGACTTTTTTGTATCCACAATAAATCCCTGTTCCATACACTGATTCAAGTATTTGTTATACTGCTCATCCGTAACCTTTTCCAGACTTACACACAATTCTTCCTCCGAGTTTATGAGAATACTTCCATGATTTGAAGGAAATTGCGGTATTGCTTCTTTCAATATAACTGCAGACCAATCTGTTTTTTCTTTTTTATTGGCAGTAACCGAAGCCACTACACCCAACACCAAAATGATAACGACGCAAAGAAACCACGCTCTTTTATAGATTGGTTTCTTTGGCTGCTGTGACACGTCCGACTGTTGCTGCATGGGCTGTGATGCCGTTGTTGCCTCAGCCTCTGCTTTGGTGCCGCATTCCGGGCAAAATTTTCCCTCAAATTCCGAACCACAATGTTTACATTTCATACCTTTTTCCTCCTGTCATTCGAAGTTTTCCACTCCGCCTTATTTTTTTCATTTCGTAGAATGTTTTCTGCTTTTAAAATAATTAACTGCGGTAACAATCAATTCAATACCTGCACAAAGCTGTACCAACGACCCGTTATAGAACATGGAAGCCAGCCAGAGCATCAGCAGACCGATCACTGCACTTACCAGGTAGTCGATGGATGCCGCCTGTCTTCTGACAAGTCCTGCTGCAGATGCAATCAGAACGATCCCGCCTGCCAGTTCCATAAGGGAAGCGTTTCCTCCCGTCCGGTCTACGATCACTGCTGCAACCAGAATAACAATACCAACGCCAAAAATGCCGTTCCGCAGCGCAGTCTCAAATACAAATATATTGATTTTTCTTTGATTTTCTGCTTCAATATTTTCAACACAGTTGTTGTAAATCTGTTGTATCTTTTTGAAATCGCTGTCTCCGGAAAACAATATTTCCGCCTTCTGATAAGTCTGCTCAAGTTTTATAAGCCATGCCTCATATATCTCTTTTTCTTCTTCCCTTAGAACATTTGAGGAAGCAGCCATCATGAATTCAAAAATATCCTCTTTGGTGTTTGGTATGGGATAATTTTTGATCAGATCTGCTTTTTCTTTCGTTGTCTGTGCATGGGTAATATCCACATAAAATTTTCTCACCGAATCCGCAGCCTGTCTGCCCTGTACTTCGCACCCACATGCCGGACATACCACGGTAAAAGAACTCAGTTCTTTTCCACAGTTGGTACAAAAAGCCATCTCCTTATCCTCCGCTTTCAAAATAGCTTTTTTTACTAGCAGTTTTCTCCGACAGTCTGGCAATTATCTGATTTGCTCTTTCAATCAGCTCGTCCATTTCTGTCTTTTCTTCTCTTAGCTTCTGCACTCGTTGTTCCAGCGCTGATCTTAATTCAGCTTCCGGGGCATCAATGATCCTTGTAATTTCCTTAATTGTAAAACCCAGTTGCTGATAAAACTTGATTTGCGCAATTCTCATTTCAGCATCTTTGTCATACAGTAAATGTCCATACTTATTCCGACCTGATGCCGTCACTAATCCCGCTTTTTCATAACCTTGAAGTGCTCTTCTGGATACACCGAGTGTTTCACAGATTTCCCGTAATGTCATGCCATTTTTTACCTTCCCTTTCCAGCCTATAGCTGCACGCAATGTGCAGTCAAAGACTTTATTTGGAAGTACCGGTTTTCTTCCGTCTTCCACGAAAGGGCATGTTTTTTTCGCGAATCGGTGGTATAATGCTTATGTAAAAGCAACCGGACAGCCTATGTCTGTCGCACACTTATGAGGAAAGGTGGTACTTATTATGGCAAATGATTACAATAATCTTCCGGACGAATACCGTCCCATCAGCATGTGGGGATACTTTGGGTATGAGATTTTATTCTCTATTCCCATTGTCGGATTTATTCTGTTGTTGGTATTTTCTTTCGGTGGCACAAAAAACGTGAATCTGCGTAATTTCGCAAGATCTTATTTCTGCTTTCTGATCGTAGTTGTGATTTTAGTGATCATAATAGCGGTCATCGGCGGTGCTGCAGCAGCCAGTGCTGCTGCATATTATTAAATTTAAGAATGCGTATAATAAAATGAGGGCACCCTGCGTCAGCAGAATGTCCTCATTTATTTATCTGTATTTCATTTATAATACTAACCTTACAATGCCAAGTCTTCCACATTTACGCTCATCGCTGATAATTTTACGGTCGTTGTTTTAATTTGATACTCCAACTCTTCATTCTCTTTTGTACCATTTGCCTTTTTGATACGCTGCAAATTAGTATACTGCTCAATCAAAATACTCTTTAATTCATTATCTGTCATTGGTTCCATCCTCTCCACCGCCTTTCTACTGTTTACTTCCAGTATAGCGATTTTATTCTTTGCTTACAAGTGGTTTTACAATAGCTGCAGCAGTCTGCGGTTCTTGTGATAGCAGAAAACTCTGTCCGACAACATTCCGCTTTCCCCATAGATGGCATTAATATGTTGTATGGATGCCCGGATCTCCCGAACATGGATGCAGTTCACCGGATGAATGATCGCCTCATGCACACTGGGAAAGACCACATAGTAGTCGCCGTCCAGCTTTTGTGCCAGAATTTCTCTCACTCCGGGATAGAAAAAGGCAATTGCTCCGTTCACCCTGGCTGTGGTGGTAAGCAGATAACCGTTCCTGCCCTCTCTGCGATCCCGCGGTGTGATCTGCGTCTGTTCCCCCTCCTCTTCCGGCAGAAATACTCCCTGATCGTATGGAAAAAATGTGCGCCTGTCACTGCCAAGAAAAAGTCTCGGGGGCATTTTACCTCTAGTGTTTTCCATAGCTTCCTTAAGCAGCTTATCGCCCGTAGTCTTCCATGGAAGTATTATATTGCGGGTCAACGGTACCGAAAGCTGCTCCGACTGTTTTTCACCGGTCGTCAGATGCAACACCAGTGCGACATCGCCTATCTTACGATACACTGCACTATCCAGCTCCCATCTGTGCCGGTCATAATTCATGGGGCGAACGATCATACGCTTCCTGCAGACAGTATATCTGAGATTCTCTCTCGGCCATAAGCCCTCCTCTTCTCCGATATCGGAAAACGCTGTCCGGATCTGTGGCAATACGCCCTGCCATCCCTCCCGGCGATATCTTTCATACAATACCCAGACCGGCCAATGACGAAAATATTCCTCTTTTTCCACAGTCCATAAAATGCATAGCATATCTTCCCGGACAGGTATGATATCGCTCCCACAAATTCTCCAATTTATCATGTTGATCATATGCACCGTAACAGGATCCGAACTCACCATATGTTGTTCCAGCAGGCGGACGGTTCTACCTTGCGCTGCCTCCGTTTCCTGCACATCACAATATAATTCCTTTTTAAAATTTTCGTATGTCATTTGTCTCCCGTTCTATGATGATTTCTGTTAAAAATGTTGGAAATGTCGGCCGAACGGCCTGTTTCAGATAGAATATTCTGTATTGATTTCAAATTACCATAGCTCTCAAAGCTATGTCTATATGCCTTTTCACCAAGAATAAAATCCGGCATTTTTCACAAAGAAGCTTTCATTCACGTAAAAAAATCCCTCGTTTTCTGTGAAAACAAGGGATTCCCGATTGTCAAAAATTTATTTTTACACTACCCGTCTCACTGCCAGAATGGGACGATAATTTGCATTGCTGACTTTGATTCCGGTACGCTGGGTGCTGGCATGTACGATCAGCCCTCCGCCGATATACATTGCCACATGCCCGTCATAACAGATCAGATCTCCCGGCTGTGCACTGCTGTAGTCCACACCGGTACCGCAGCTTCGCTGCTCATAAGAAGTACGGGGAATGCTGTAACCGAAGTCACTGTATATCCGGAAGGTAAATCCGGAACAGTCTGCACCGTTGGTCAGGCTGGTGCCTCCCGCCACATAAGGGTTGCCGATGTACTGGCAGGCATATTTTGCCAGACGCTTGCCCATATCGCTTCCGGATGCATTATCGATCACAGATGTATAATTCGTGGTCGTGTAGCTTCCGGTAGCCGCCGCGGTATTACCGCGCTGTGCCTGTGCCTGCATCTGCTTTAACTGTTTCTGTTCCTGCTGCAGCAGTGCCTTTGCCACGGAAGCTTCCTGCTTTGCCTTTTTGATCTCGGCATCGTAGTTAGCAGATTCCTTCTTCTTCTTCGCCAGCATGACATCCAGCTCTGATTTCTGGCTTTCCAGATCTGCCTTATCAGTCTCCAGCTGGTCCTTATCCGCCTGCAGCTGGGTCTTCTCTTCCTCGAGCTGATTCCACAGTGCCAGTACCTGTTCCTTGGTCTCTTCATATTCCTGTAGCTTCTGGCGGTCATATTCGTAAACACTCTCCACGAAATCCATGCGGTTCAGCATTCCGCTTAAGCCGCCGCCCTGAAATAACAGGTTTACATAATTTTCGGAAGAATCATTTTCATACATCATGCGCATGCGTGTGATCATATCGTCATGTTGTTTCTCTTCCTTTGCTTTGGCAATATTGTATTCTTCCTGAGTCTGATCGATCTGTACCTGCTTATCGGCAAGCTCCGTCTCCTTTTCAGCGATCTCATCTTCCTTCATGCCGATACTGGTCATGGTGTTGATGATCTCCGCATTCAGGTCATCGATCTTCTCCTGCACCAGATCCTGCTCATCCTGTAAGGAATTGATCTGACTGTTGATGTTATTCAACTGGTTCTGGTGATTGTTGATGTTGTTCTGCAGTTCACTCATGGAAGGTGCCGCCTGCACCGTCTCCGCAGGGGATTCCCAGACGGAGCCGGTGGCAGTCAGCGTTACCGCTGCCAGAAGAAGAGCACTTACAAGTCTTCTCTTCACGTTATTCACTTTTCTGCCGGCGGTTGTTTTTTTCATAGGTCACTCCATCTATTGATGCCTACGGATTGTTCCGTGCTACGCACTCTCACAATCCTCCCCAATATTCGCATATCGTGGGATTACCATCCCACTTTTATGCTCATATCGGGGCGGGGCCCAAGGTCTTTCACCCGCTTATGAGCAAGCTCATGCGGGCTTAGACCTTTTCCCCCTGGCATCATATATTACAAATCACAATTATTTACAGTACGAGGGAAGGGAATAACATCTCTGATGTTGCCCATTCCGGTGATATACATTACGCAACGCTCGAAGCCCAGTCCAAAGCCTGCATGGCGTGCAGAGCCGTAACGGCGCAGATCCAGATAGAACTGATAATCTTCCTTGTTCAGTCCCAGCTCTTCCATACGCTTCTCCAGGATCTCCAGGTTGTCCTCACGCTGGCTGCCGCCGATGATCTCGCCGATACCGGGTACGAGGCAGTCCATAGCTGCTACGGTCTTGCCGTCTTCGTTCAACTTCATATAGAACGCCTTGATCTCCTTCGGATAATCGGTTACGAATACCGGTCTCTTAAATTCTTTCTCCGTCAGGTATCTCTCATGCTCGGTCTGCAGATCACATCCCCAGAATACCTTGTAATCGAATTCATCGTTGTGCTTCTCCAGGATCTTGATCGCCTCAGTGTAGGTTACATGACCGAAATCAGAATTTACCACATGCTGTAATCTCTCGATCAGTCCCTTATCTACGAACTGGTTGAAAAATGCCATCTCTTCGGGAGCATTTTCCAATACGTAACGAATGACATACTTTAACATGCTCTCTGCCAGGATCATATCATCCTTCAGATCCGCAAAACAGATCTCCGGCTCGATCATCCAGAACTCAGCCGCATGACGGGTGGTGTTGGAATTCTCCGCACGGAAGGTGGGACCGAAAGTATATACGTTCTTGAATGCAAAAGCATAGGTCTCTACATCCAGCTGTCCGCTTACGGTAAGGTTTACCGGTTTGCCGAAGAAATCCTGTGTGTAATCTACTTTTCCGTCCTCGGTCTTAGGCACATTGTTCATGTCCAGAGTCGTTACCTGGAACATCTCACCGGCACCCTCACAGTCACTGCTGGTGATCAGAGGGGTATGCACATAGACAAAGCCTCTCTCCATGAAGAAGGTATGGATCGCATAAGCGATCAGGGATCTGACACGGAACACTGC
>UMDA01002506.1_pt1 | contig 22107 bp, 17 predicted proteins | sample 1964381 | NCBI WGS metagenome assembly UMDA01 (sample SAMEA4835983, study PRJEB28245) | human gut metagenome | biome: gut microbiome; material: fecal sample | place: Denmark | collected 2008 | reverse complement strand
CAAATGGCTGACGACCTGTACGGGGGCTTCGCCCCTGCGACCCCAATTTAATAATTACGAGGTTTATTGACAGGCTGGTTCTGTACGTTTGCTAAAATGCGTTGTTGAATTCCTCACATATCTGCTGTGCCGTCCTTCCGCTTTCTCTGTTATAGCGGTTTATCACTATCCTGCCGTTTCTGTTCATGCTGCACGGCTGTTCACAGCAGGTCATAAACACGCTTATGCCCGCACTACCGATTATCTCCGCACTCCCCTCGCAGAGCGACCCGAAGGGATATGCGAAAGCGACAGGCCTTTTCCCCGTGACCCGCTGTAATTTGTCCGACAGCCTTGCCACATCCTCATACAGCACCGTGCGGTACTGCTCGTCGCTTTCGTTTTCTTTTCTCGCACAGCCGTTTCTATCCCCGTTGTACGAGTGCATATTGTAGGTGTGATTTCCTATTTCGACATAACCGCTGTCAGACAGCTTCTTTATCTCATTCCATGTCAGGTAAGCATAAGACAAGTGCTTTCCCTCTTCGTTGATACGGGAATATTCGTCCGTATAACTGCCGACAACATTTATGACCGCCTTCATTCCGTATTTTTTCAGCAGCGGCAACACATAATAAAGTCCCGTTTCATACCCGTCATCAAACGTGATTACAACCGTTTTTTCCGGCAGTCTGCCGCCCTGCTCACGAATTTTCACAAGCTGAGACGGAAGAACGGAAACATAACCGTTTTCAGACAGATACGCAAGATCGTTCTCCAGCTCGCCCAGTGTAATTATATATTTTCCGGCTCTGCTTTCGTCCTTTAGCACCTGATGATACATCAGCCCTATAAAGCTGTTGCCGCTTTCGTTTTCGGCATATATTGCGGCACTCAGTATCCCCAGCATCGCCGCAATACACACCACGCCTGCCGTGATTGCGGCAACGCATATTTTTATGCTTTTCAAGCTATCATCTCCGTTTGTTCTTTTTGTTTAATTATCAGCCTTTAAGCATATGATTATTCGTTAAACTGCCGTATTTTTTTGTTTTACAAACTTTTACACGTTTTTCCGATTGACTGCTATTTATTTTAGTTGTATAATTTGCGTAGTAAAATTTGTTTATATCCCCGATATACCATAGTCCGAGTTTTCTATCTGCAATTATTTTCTATTCAGGAGAGGTTTATATGAACACAGATAATATGCGAGAGCGTGCGGTTGCCGTGAGTGTGGTCGTTCCCGTATACAACGTTGAAAAATACATTGAACGTTGTCTTGATTCGCTTGTCCGCCAGAATTTCGGATATAAATACGAAATAATCATTGTGAATGACGGAACGAAAGATAATTCCATGACGATAGCCGACAGGTTTGCAAGCGAGTATGACTTCATAAAAATAATCACTCAGCAAAACGCAGGTCTTTCAGCCGCAAGAAACACAGGTCTTGCAAACGCAAGAGGCGAATATATTGCCTTTGTTGACAGCGACGACTTTGTATCACCCTTTTATATTTCCGAAATGTACACGCTCGCCGTAAAAAACAACGCAGACATAGTACAGTGTAGATACTGCAATTACTTTGAAAAATCCGACCGCAGTATAAATGTGCTTCTTTCCCACCGCAACGGCGTAATCGGCGGAAAAAAGGCGTTTGAAAAGCTGATTTCCGATGTTTCGGTAAGAAATTACGCATGGAACAAGCTGTACAGACGTTCGCTCTTCACCGACAACAATATATCCTACCCTCTCGGAAAGTGCTTTGAGGACGTAATTACAACGCCACGCCTGTTTGCCTGTGCGGAAAATGTTGCCTTCACACGAAAGGTGCTTTACAGCTACGCCCACCGTCCCGACAGCATAACGGGTCTTGCAGGAAGAAAAATGGTAGACAGCTATCTTGAGGCATATCTCATCTTGTCGGAATATCTTGCGGAAAACGGCATCTATTACAGCTGTCGCACAAGGATTTCCGTTATGACCTTAAAGGTGCTTATAACGCTGTACGGAATGATAGCAAGGCAGTATATGGCAGGCAAAGGAAACGGCGGCAGCTATATTTCCGACTGCCGTGAGGTGAGAAACACCGTAAAAAAACAACTGCGTCTGCTTTCTCCTGCGTGTCTTAAAAGAGCGCAGAAAAAACAGCTTTCAAAAACAAACTGACATATTTCCCCGAAAAGCATTTCGTTTTTCGGGGAATTTTCTTTGCTTTACAGGTTTAAAAAACGTTTATTTCGCTTAATTTTCACATTTTCCCTGTTGCAATCAGATAAAAACCGTGTTATAATTAGTGTATATGTAAATTGGAGAAGAAAAGATATGAGTATTGCAGTAGCTATTGACGGCCCTGTAGGAGCGGGCAAAAGCTCCATCGCCAAAGAATGTGCAAAGCGTTTAGGCTTTATATACGTTGACACGGGCGCTATGTACCGTTGTATAGGTCTTTTCTGCGACCGCAACGGCGTTGATATGGACGACCCCGTGAGAGTAAGTGCGGCACTTTCGCATATTTCTCTTGACGTAAAGATAAAGGACGGCACACAGCACATATATCTTAACGGCTATGACGTTTCCGATGAGATACGCTTACCCGAAATAAGCATGGCGGCTTCCAAGGTTTCCGCTATCCCGGCTGTAAGAGCATTCCTCCTTCAGCTTCAGCGTGATATGGCAGAAAGCCGTGACGTGATAATGGACGGCAGGGATATAGGAACTGTTGTACTTCCTAACGCAACAGTGAAGATATATCTTACGGCAGATGCCGAGGTGCGTGCAAAGCGCCGTTATGACGAGCTTATCGCAAAGGGTACGGCTGTATCTTACGAGAGCGTGCTTACGGATCTTAAACAGCGTGACCACAACGATATGACAAGAGAAATTGCACCGCTGAAGCAGGCCGATGACGCAGTGCTTGCGGATACGACAGAGCTTGATTTTGAAGGCTCGTGCGACCTGCTTGTCAGAATAATCAAAGAAAAGGCAGAAATCAGATAATGTATGAATTTTTCAGGAAGATAGTATGTCTTTCAATGCACATAAAATACAGGATCAAGTTAATCGGCGGTGACAACAGACCGTATAAAAACGGCATAAAGGGCGGCTATATTATAGCCTGCAATCACCAGGATTACGGCGATCCTCCGCTGATAGCGGCTGTGAACAAGGCGCATTTTTCGTTTATGGCGAAGATCGAGCTGTTCGAGAAAAATAAATTCTTCGCCTGGCTTATTACCAAGTGCGGAGCGTTCCCAGTTGTAAGAGGCGCAGGTGACGGCAGTGCCATTGACCACGCTATAGCCGACCTTGAGAAGAACAGAGCTTTCGTAATATTTCCCGAAGGCACACGTTCTAAGGACGGCAATATAGGCAGAGCAAAATCGGGTATTGCGGTTATCGCAGGCAAGACAAACGCTCCCGTTCTTCCGATGTGCATAAAGTACGGAAAAAAAGGCTTCCGCAGAAAAGTATGGATCTCGGTAGGCGAGATGATTCCTGCGGAGCATATCGCACTGAACAGCGACGACAGAACAGAGCTAAGACGTGTTTCAAATCTTATTATGGATAACATAAAGATGCTGATGGACGGCATGAGCGAATATGGCGATCCGCTCCCCAGGCAGTATAACCCGAAGCCCGAAAAGCAGACGGAAGAGGAAAGCAAGTGAGCCGTTACAATATTGAAACGGCAAAGAGCGCAGGCTTCTGCTTCGGTGTTAAGCGTGCTGTCGAAATTGCGGAAAAAACCGCAGAAGAAAACGGCAGCTGCTATACGCTCGGAGAACTGATACACAACGGCAGTGAGATAGCAAGACTTCAGAAGCTGGGAGTATATCCCATAGATTCACCTGACGATCTGCCGCAGGGCAGGACGCTTATAATCCGCTCTCACGGCGTTGCAAAATCGGTTACGGATTATATACACGACAAGGGCATAAGCTGTATTGACGCTACCTGCCCGTTTGTCGCAAAGATACACAACATTGTTTCAAAGTCGGAATGCCCCGTTATCATAGCGGGCGACCCCGATCACCCTGAGGTCATCGGGATAGTCGGACATTGCAGGAATCCGGATGAAGTAACAGTGGTGCGTGACTCGGACGAGCTGGAAAAAATGGCAGAATTGCAGAAATTTCCTCGTCAAAATGCACTAATCATGGTTGCTCAGACGACGTTTAATTCGTCAAAATGGCAATCTTGCGTTCAAGTTGCAAAAAAACACTATACAAATATCACGATTTTTGATACAATATGTAGTGCGACGGCTGAAAGACAAAAGGAAACCGAGGAGCTTGCACAGCGCTCGGCGCTTATGGTCACGGTCGGCGGAAAAAATTCCAGCAACACCGCAAAGCTGGCACAGATAAGTCAAAAACACTGCCCTGTAATATTTACGCAGGACGGCAGTGATATTGATAAAGCCGCAGTGCTTAGCCTGCTCCCTTTGCAGGGTGGTACGGTCGGTATAACGGCAGGAGCTTCGACACCTGCCTATATAATAAAGGAGGTTCATAGAATTATGAGCGAAATTCTCAACAATGAAGAAGGATTCGACTTCATGGCGGAGGTTGACAAGACCTTCAAAAAAGTATATATAGGGAACAGGGTCAAGGCTTTAGTAGTAGCTGTAAACAAGAACGAAGCTGTTGTAGACTTAGGCACAAAGCACTCGGGCTACATTCCTGCAAGCGAGCTTTCGCAGGATCCCAATGCAGCTCCCTCAGATGTTGTCAAGGTTGGCGATGAGATCGAAGCCATCGTTACAGCTGTAAATGACGCAGAAGGTACAGTTACACTTTCCAAGAAGAAGGTTGACAGCGTTCTCGGCGTAGAAAAGCTCGCAGCCGCTATGGAAAATAATGAAACGCTCGAAGGTGAAGTATCATCGGTAGTTAAGGGCGGCGTTATCATTATCTCCAACGGTACAAGAGTATTCATCCCTGCTTCACAGACAGGCGTTCCCAAGGACGGCAAGCTTGAAGAGCTTCTCAAGAAGACAGTTCCCTTCAAGGTTATCGAAGTAACAGAGGCAAGAGGCAGAGTTGTTGGTTCTATCCGTCAGGCTAAGAAGGAAGCAAACGATGCCGCTAAGGCTAAGTTCTGGGAGAACATTGAAGTAGGTCAGAAGTTCACAGGTGAAGTTAAGTCTATCGAAAGCTACGGCGTATTCGTAGATCTCGGCGGAGTTGACGGTATGGTTCACTCAAGCGAGCTTACCTGGAACAGAATCAAGCACCCCAGAGAGATCGTTAAGATCGGCGACAAGCTCGATGTATATGTAAAGAGCTTCGACCCCGAGAAGAAGAGAGTATCACTCGGCTGCAAGAAGGAAGAGGACAACCCCTGGAACAAGTTTGTTGCTGAATATCACGAAGGCGATGTTGTTGACGTTACTATCGTAAGCATCACACCCTTCGGCGCATTCGCACAGATTATCCCCGGCGTTGACGGTCTTATCCACATCAGCCAGATTTCTACAGAGCGTATCAACAATGTAGCTCAGGTTCTTTCCATCGGCGATGAAGTTAAGGCAAAGATCATCGAAATCAACGAGGAACAGAACAGAGTAAGCCTCTCTATCCGTGCACTCAAGGAAGAAATGCCTGAGGACGAGGAAGAAGAAGCTGAAGACGCTGAATAATCGTCAATAAAGAAAATATTGAGCCACCGGTCACGGTGGCTCATTTTATGCAAAAAAACGGAGAGAAAATGAAAAAACTGAAATCAATAATTCCGGGAACAGCCATATGTGCCGTCATTGCCGCAGCGGCAACGCTGACAGGCGGGATAAGCATAGGCGGATTTTCCTTTGAGCTTATCGGAGCGCCTGTAATAGCGATACTTCTCGGTATGATACTGACGCTTGTATTTCCGAAGCTCGCAAGCCTTACATCGCTGTCGGGCGGAATAAAGTTCACGTCAAAGAAGATTCTGCAGTGGGCTGTGGTAATTCTCGGCTTTTCGCTGAATTTAAGCACTATAGCACAGGTCGGCGCAAAGAGCCTGCCGGTTATAGTCGGCACTATCTCAATATCGCTGATAGTTGCGTTTATAATGATGAAGATAATGAAGGTTGACCCTAAGACCGCCTGCCTTATAGGCGTAGGCTCGTCTATCTGCGGCGGCTCGGCTATTGCGGCTACAGCGCCCGTTATCGAAGCGGATGATGAAGATGTCGCACGTTCAATATCGGTAATATTTCTGTTCAATGTGCTTGCCGCACTTATATTCCCGACACTCGGACACGCTATAGGACTTGGCACGGAAGGTTTTGCGGTATTTGCAGGAACTGCGGTCAACGACACCTCGTCGGTCACTGCGGCGGCATCGACAGCGGAGGGCATTTACGGATACAGCGGAATACTTTCAGCCGCCGTAACAGTAAAGCTGACAAGAACGCTTGCCATTATCCCGATAACGCTCGTGCTTGCACTCTACCGCACAGCAAAAGCCAAAAAAAGCGGCGGCGGTAAATCCGGTTTTTCAATAAAGAAGATATTCCCGTGGTTTATCCTTTTCTTTGTCGGTGCGTCACTTATAACAACGGTCTGCGGATTACTGCCCGAAAACAGCGTCACGCTGTTCTACTCATCTCAGTTTGTGCCGTTTGCAAAATGGCTGGCTAAATTCTTTATAGCAATGGCTATGGGGGCTATCGGACTTAACACCAATATAGTAAAGCTGATACGCAACGGCGGAAAGCCGATACTTCTCGGACTGTGCTGTTGGGTATCCATCACCGCCGTTTCGCTCGGTGTACAAAGCGTTACAGGACTTTTCACAAGCAATCTCTGATAATATAAAAGCGGGTACGGATTATGACAATCCGCACCCGTTACCTATACCCTCTGCCCGAACTTAAGCAATATCCTTGAATACAGCTCCTTATTTATCTCATAATAATCGGTAGCCGTTGTCTTTCTGTCATTTTCGTACCCCAACTATTGACAAAGAGCCAATATTAAAACGTGTTCGGATTTTTAGTTACCGAACACGTCATTTTTTAATTCAATTCCACGCCGAATAATTTTACTACTTCGTCGCTGTCTTTTCCTGAAATACTCTTGCCTGTAGCATTTTCAATTGCGTTTAACAGCATCTTCGCTCTGTGAACTATATGAGAATTAAAATCGTCATTTCTGCAACTCTCAACATCAATCCAATGTGATTTCAGATATGTGTTCAACTCTTCTGAGTCGACTTGTCCTTTTGCTTCAATTCTGACAAGATATTTGCTAGGAGCAACTCCACCGATTTCACGGTTAGTCGAATATGTTATAGGTGTTTTGTTGATTACTGAATTCCATTTTTCTTTTGAATAACATTGCTTCTCACAATAATCTTTTGGGAAAATGTGATGTATGTCAGGGTTTTCAGATTTATAAACTGCAAAGTCCATCTCACGACCACTTATGAAATCTTTACAATGATTTTTAAGTATTAATGCCATAACACCTTTATAAGCCGCTGAAAGCCTTGATTGTAATGTTAGCAATCTAGTCGGATTAAAATATGATTCTTTAACAGTACGTGGCAACTCACCATCTTTTTCAATCCAGTTCATTACACCAACAACATCATAAACAAACCTTGTTTCATTCGCTCCACCATAAAGTTCGCCAAAAACACCGCACCAATACCATTGCTTTATTTTGTTTTTATTGTTTGCTATCTTGATTCTGTTATTCTCTTCAAGTAAAGTACAAATAACAGCAAGCGGAATAAGTTGTGTTGAATATGGCAAGTCCTTGCTTGAAAAAATACGTTCTTCTTCAAGTAGCTTTTCCGCTTCAATAAACCCTCTCGTAAGTGCATCAGCATATCCGGTGTATTCTTCCAATTTAAGTTCCAGCACATCTTTCTTTTTACAACTGACAGTGCCACCTTTTTTGTACGAGGACAGCAGTGTACACGCTACAAGGAAATCTGTAGATGTAATTACTGATAATAAATCTCCCGAAAAATACTTTTCTTTTCGTGCATTCCAATCTTTTCTTAGTTCAAAATCATCCATAGCGAAAATGGCAGTCACAAGTTCAAATACTGTAAGTGAAACTCCGCCCGTATTCACATTTTCAAAAACCTGACACACCGCCTCTTTGGGAGTTTCCTTGCTTAGCAAAATAACAGGGATTTTGTATTGGAAGGTCGGCATAGCTATTTTTGTGTAAAACTCAGAAAATTGTTTGGTGATATCTTGATTATAGCTGTAATATGCGTAATATTTATTTTGCCATTCCTGTGCAGAAGCATAATCAAGTATTCTGTTGAGAGGAAAAACTTTATTTTCAAACTCATACTCTTGTTTTGAAAGATTTATATCTTCCTTGCGTCCGAATTCTGATGTAACTATTTTATTTTCCGGAACTGAAAAAATAGCATCAAGCCTGTCGTATGATTCGTCCAGAGCTTTCTGTATATCAATATAATAATAGCGATAAATTTCTTTTCCTTTATCAGTGCGGGTGTGTACAGGTTGTTTTGAATACAAAGAAGAATAAATAGATGTCAATCTTTGCTGTCCATCAAGAATAAGCTCAGCAGGAACTGTATCCCCTGCCTGTTCTGCGCCCTCTATTGTTCTATACTTAAAACGCACATTTTCATTGCCGTACTCCAAGAACATTGCCGCACCAACAGGATAGTTATTTATAATACTTGCTATCAACGCTTTTATTCTTCCATCTTCCCATACCCAACCTCTCTGAAAGTCAGGTAACTGTATACGACCGTTGCTAATTGCCGTCATCAACTCTGTTATAAGTCTGTCATTTGTCTGCATATATCTCTCCTATTATTTAATACAATTTTCAAAATTCAACCCTCTGCCCGAACTTAAGCAATATCCTTGAATACAGCTCCTTATTTATCTCATAATAATCGGTAGCCGTTGTCTTTCTGTCGTTTTCATAAAGCTCAAAACGCATAATTATCTCGCCGTAGTCCTCCGTGTAATAAAAAACGCACAGCCAGTAGCGGCTTTTCTCCGCATAATAATTCACAGGTTCAAGCGTCAGCACCGAGCTTATATCGCCGTTTAAAAGCATATTCAGCTCATCGGGCTTTATATAGCAGAACTGCACCTTCTTTGTCATAGGCATAGCTTTCGCTTTTCTTTTAAGCGGCGTATCTGCGGTGTCCCTGCCGGCAGTTTTCTTTTTGAAGAAAAACATATATGCTCCCCCTTTTTATAAGCAATATAATTTGCATTCCGTTGCTATTCTATCACACTTTAAACACTTTGTCCATATAACCGTGCATTTTTTCACTTGAAATAAAAATACAATTAAATCAATTATCTATCAAACTTCAAGGCTGTATCACAACTTTTTCACATATGAACAGTATACTTTAGCCATAGTCAAAAAACAATAAAGCCTACGGGCGTGAAAGGACGATAGATATGACAGACGGATTTGAACGCAATGATATGAACAACATGAACAACATGAACAGCGAAAACGAGCAGGTACAGAACAGCTTCTCGACCGCCGGCAATTCACAGACAGACTCATCTGCAAATGCAAGCGGCTATAACGCAGGTTCTTCCTACACAAGCTCCTATGACGCACAGCAGAATGCGTATAACTCATATTACAACTACGCAAACGGCGCAAACAATACCGGTGCAAACAATACCGGTACAAACAATACGGGCGCAAACAACATACACGTTGCTCCCGGTGCAAACAAGCCGCCTAAGAAGAACGGCAAGGGAGCACTGGTCGCAGGTATCATAGCGGCGGCCCTGGTAGTCGGCGGCGGTGCAGGATTTGCCGGAACGGTACTCGGCAACAGTATAAATGCCACCATTCCCTTTGCAAGCTCGTCTGACAGTGCATCTCAGGGCGAATCGGCTGACAGCGGCTCAGAAAGCACCATCGCCGCACCGTCAACAACGCTCAACACCTCAAGCACGGCGACAGCCGCTCCCCTTGACGAAAGCAAGATAAACGACAGCTCAAACAGCACTCTGCTGAATGCAGAGGAACTTTACGAAAAGGTAAAGAACACTGTTGTGCTGGTATATAACTATCAGCGCCAGACAGGCTATGCCGAGCCTGTAAAATACGGCAGCGGCAGTGGCGTTGTGTTTACTTCTGACGGCTATGTAATCACAAACGCACACGTTGTAGAGGGTGCGGATAAAATGACAGTAGTCGCTCCCGATTACAAGAACCCCGATAACACAAAGGAATATGAGGCTACAGTAGTCGGCAGTGATACCTATTCAGACCTTGCAGTGCTGAAGATCAGCCGTGACGATCCGTTTGAATATGCAACGCTCGGTGACTCGGACACTGTAAGAGTAGGTCAGGATGTATGCGTACTCGGCAACCCCAAGCAGTTACTCAACTCTCTTACTAAGGGTATCGTATCCGGTCTTGGCAGAGCCTCCGCTTCAAACAGCGCATACGGCACAAGCACAATACAGATAGATGCGGCTATCAACAGCGGTAACAGCGGCGGCGGACTTTTCGATATGTACGGCAACGTTATCGGTATAATCGACTACAAGCTGGTATCCAACACATCAGCGTCTATAGATAACATCGGCTTCGCCATTACCATAAACGAGGCTAAGCCGGTAATAAACGACCTTATGACAAAGGGCTATGTTACGAACCGTCCCGGTCTTGGCATAAACGGCGAGGAAATAAGCGAATACAGCGCATATATGCAGGGACTTGAAAGCGGCGGCGTATATGTAACATATATCTCAAAGGATATGCCCGTAGCTAAGAGCGGCCTTAAGGTCGGCGATATAATCTCAAAGGTAAACGGCACAGCGGTCACCTCCGTAACAGATATACAGAATATCATTGCGGAGCTTAACATAGGCGACACTGTTGAGCTTACGGTTTACAGAGCAGGCGCAACAGGCAGATACACCACAAAGACTATCAACGTTGAGCTTGCCGAGATTGAGCTTAGCTGATAAATAAGCATAAAACAACGGCTGTGATGAACTTCACGTTTCATCACAGCCATATTTTTATGTCCTCAGATTAAGCAGTACCGATGACATGAACATCTCGTCCTTTACCTCTGCGCAATATGTACCGCCGTACTTTTCCGCAATGCTCTTTACCGATTCCACGCCTATGCCGAAGCCCTTGTGCTTTGATGAAAACAGCACTCCGCTCAGGTCTTTTTTAAGCGTACCCGTAAAGGTATTGTCTATGCCGAGGCAAAGAGTATTTTCGTCCGTCATTGCCCTTATTACTATTCTTCTGTTATCGCCGCTTTCCTCCCTGCAGGCATCTGTTGCATTTTCGATAAGGTTGCCGAACAGCACCGACAGATCCGTTTCGTCAACAGAGATATTTTCGGGGATGACCGCCTTTACATCATAATCAATATCCTCGTTTTTCGCCACCTGAGCAAAATACAGCATTACGGCATTCACCGTCTTGTTCTCGCAGAAGCTGATAAGCGTATCGTCGGGCAGGCTCTGCTGATAGCTGTTAAGATATTTTTCAAGCTCCCCGTATTGCTTGTTTCTGACGTATTCCTGCATAAGCGAGATATGGTGACGCACATCATGCTTTGCACGTCTTGCGTCCGCTATCTTATCCTGCAGATTTTCGTACTGCAGGTTCTGCATCGCAAGGCGGTGGTTGTTGTCGCTGAGCCTTATGTTCTTCTCCTGCTCGTTTATCAGCATCGCTATAACATAATACACTATGCCGGCTCCCACGTTTATAAACAGCAGGAACACAGCGTTGCCTGTGTCAAGCGCAGTTTCAAGGCTGGATTTGCCGTTGTTGTTATAGAGCATATAGTACCATATCAGATAGAAGGTCGCAGGTATCAGCCACAGATACCGCCACTCGATACCTGTAGGCTCTTTTTCAACTGCGGGAGTATACACCTTTTTTGTGTAGATGAAAAGCGGTATCCACACCACCGCCAGCACAACCAGCATTATAAGCGAGAACGACCAGCGGTACGGCTGTACTGCCATCTCGGGAAAGATTTTCCCTTCTATGCACTTTGATGCCGCCACGACAAAATTCGCCGTGTTTGAGATCATAAGCAAGGTGAACAGCGCCTTGCCGAAATTTACTTTAACCGCAATAAAATAGAAAACCACATACACCGCAGTGCTTACCACACTCGCAAGCGCCGCCTTCCCTCCCGAAAAGAAGGCCGCCCACAGCCCAAGCCCCATCTGGATAAACGATATAACAACAATAATGCAGACCGTGATTTTCGCAGAAAAGCGAAGCCTTGAACGGAAAGGATAAAGTGCAAGCGCCATAAACGGCAGGAAATTCAGCAGTGAATAAACGCATATTTCCGCTATTCTGTATAACGGCGGCATCATAACTCACCGCCCTTTCCGTGCTTTATCCGTGGATAAAATATTATGACTGTAATCTCCGGTGCTTTGTAAGTAGTATTTATCATAGCCGACCTCCTACAATATAACCAATATCTATAATAGCACACAACAGACTATTTTACAATAAAAAATCAGAGTGATTACATCTGTATATTATGGTTTGTGCCGAAAAAAAGCCCCGACGCAACCTGCACCGGGGTAAAGTTATCTCTGAGCGTTTACCGTATCGGTCACTCTGCGCTTTACTTCATCGCTTATTCTTCTGCTGTCCCTTATCTTCTGCGCCGCCGCCAGCTTGACAGCAATGCTTATCGGGCTGTGTTCAAGGTATTTCACGATAAGCTGAGGATACCTTACACAGTACACCGATATACCCCACGCCACCGCCATATCCCGATAGTATTCACCGCTCGGAAGCCTGTCATATATTGCGAGAGCTTTTCTTACTGTCGGCTCATCGGAAAATTTCGAGAACATAAGAACTGTTCCGACACGGGAAACAAATTCTTCCTTCCTGTACATCAGCCCTTCGGCAAGACGGAGCAGATCATCCTCTTCGCTCTTTTTCACCTTGATGCAGGAGCAGAAGCAATCGCACTCGACCCAGTTGTCTATCATCTCGGCATAGCGTATAATATACGGCTCTTTTTCGCACAGCGGAGCGTCGGCAAAACCGACAGCCGCACCCTTTATGATTATTTCTTCAAAGCTGTCATAAGGCAGCTCGAAAATCTCCTTATAATCCGCCCTATGCTCCTTTGCGATAGCCTTAAGGTCGGGCATACGCACGCCAATCACTCTGTATTTGCTCGTATGCACTATTTTCTCGTTGAAAACACGGAACTTTTCTTCCGAAAGGCTTTCAAGCTCGACAAGCAGTTTTTCACGCTCGATCATTTATACTTCTCCTCTGTTTCAAGCAGAAACTTCTTTATATCTATCCCCTGCGTACCCATATAACAGCCTATGCCGCCGCTTGCAGGGACTATCCTGTGACACGGTATCAGTATCGGGAGCGGATTTCTTTTCAGCGCCGAACCGCACGCACGGACAGCCTTGCTCCCTGCCATTTCAGCCGCCTGCATATATGTTACACGCTCGCCGTATGGTATTTTCTGCACGGCGGTGAGTATGCTCCTGAAAAACGGCGTGCCGATACCGCTTATGTCATACGGCAAGGAGAATTCCTTCAGCCTTCCGTCAAAATACGCAAGGAACTGCTCCTTAGCCTTTTCGCATATCGGGTCGGGGCGGTCGGGTATATTCATATCGAAAACGATATTCGTTATATTCCTGCCGTCCGTTATCACCGTTACAGTGCGGTCTATAGGCATATCAAAGGTTATGTTGCTCATTTGCCCCTGTTTGCCTTTCCGCTGACCTCTTTTACTTCAAGGCGGTATACCCTCGTCCTTGATGCGCATGAGCTGTCGGGCTTATAGGTTTTCTCTCCGTACTGCTTAAGTATCAAGCCAAGTGCGGACAGCTTTTCGGACATATCGGTTATTTCCGTCATTACGCCACAGCCTGCAACGCTTTCATAAAGACTTGTTATACTGCCTTCGACATAATCACGGCAGTTGTCAAGTTCAAAAGCGACTTTGTTGTTCTCGTCTAAAAGTCGGTTCTTTTTGCCTTCAGTGGCAGTGTGTATATAAAAGTACATTCTGCCGTCCTTTTCTTCATATCCGAAGTTGAACGGCAGTACATAAGGATACTCCTCTCCCGTAAAAGCAATGCGTATTACTTTTGAACGGCTGATAATATCCATTATCTCATTCTTGTCGGTTATTTCACGGTCTTTTCTTCTCATTTGTAAACCTCCGCTTTTATTAAAACAATTATACGACAAGAAAAGAAACGTGTCAACCGCTATATAAGCACAGGCTGAAGCTGTTTATTCTCCAGTGCCGCACCTGCCGCCTGCGGTATCAGCGAAAAATCCGCCACAAGTGAACAAGGCTTTTTCAGCGGATCGTCCTGTCCGAGCGGAACGAAGTAATAGTTCCTGCAGTTCATAAGAAATCCGATATTCTTAAGCGACCCTGCAAGCGCATCATTTGTCGCACAGGCGATAAGCACAGGTCTTGCTCCTCTGAGGTGGCTTTTTACCGCCATAGTGACAGGAGTATCGGTTATACTTCTTGCGAGCTTTGCCATCGTGTTTCCTGTACACGGAGCGACAATCATTATATCCGTCAGCCTTTTAGGCCCTATCGGCTCTGCATCCGCAACAGACATTATGACACGCTTTCCGCAGATATTCTCCGCCCTTTTAATATGCTCCTGCGCAGTGCCGAAACGGGTATCGACAGTTCCTGCACTAAGCGACATTACCGGAAGAATATCACAGCCTGCGTCACGCAATGCCTCCATCGCCGAAAATGCCTTAGAGAATGTGCAGAACGAACCCGTCATACAGAATCCGACCTTTACTCCGCAAAGTAAACTGTCAAGCTCACGGCTCACGGTTACCGCCCCTTTCTTTATCGCAGTTGTTCTTCTTGTCAATATAAGTTTCAAGTATTTCCTCCACGCAGTCAGCTATTATCTCTCCTGCGGTCACAGGCGCTGTCCGTGACGGCAGACCGCCTGCCCTTATTATCCTTGCCTTGCCGTCATAGTTTTTCATTGCCGTCTTATCAATGCCCCACTCAGACGCAAGCTCGATGTAAACAGCCTCGCTGTCAAATGCCGAAAGCTCGCTTTCGCCTATCACGGCGCACGGCACTGTATTATATATCAGCGTTACCTCAGGCAATGTGTTGCACAGTGCGTCAAAGCCGACGGCGTGACAGCCCGACATTCTGGCTTTTGCACGTTTTTCACGGCTTCTTGCCGCTACTGTAACCTCACAGCCCATCGCCGTAAGATACAGCGCAAGCTGTGAGGCGATTCTGCCAAAGCCCAGTATAAGCACCTTCTGACCGAGCATCTGGACAGGCGTTGCGTTTATCCCGACAGCGAGCGCACCCTCAGCCGACGGCACCGCATTTCTCAGCATCACCGCCTCATCGGCATAATGATCCTCGCAGAAAAGCTCGTTTTTTGCACAGAAATTTTTCACCGCAGGAGTTATCATACCGCCGATAACTATACCGTGCGGCTTTAGCAATGCCGTCAGCAGTGAGAGCGGTATCGGCTCATCGCAAAGCGGAGCGTTTATGTTTATGCCGTCACGGCTTGCAGGGATACCAAGCACGGCGGCATCGCACTTCCCGTCGGGAAGCATATCACGATCGCTTTGCCCGTAGGTATACACCTCGTGCTTTCTGCTCAGCCTGTCGGCTGTGTAACGTAAGCGGACATCTCCGCCGAGTATAATAAGTTTCATATTCGTTTACCACGCTTTCTCAGGAATTTATATCTGCGCCGTATGACGTATGTATGCTTTATGAATATCGTGTATAACCTTTTGAAAATACCGATAAATCACCTTAAAACGCATATTACGCTGTTATCCGTTACATTTTTGCTATCATATTGTATGATTTTGTTCTGTTTTTTGTGAAGAAAAGCGAAAAGACAATAAAAGCCCTTGTTTTTTCCAAATGTATATGGTATTATATGCAATAGAGGAAAACAAACCCCGCACACTTGTTGCCGACAGGCAGCAAATACAGAAAGGATCTAAGTGAAATGGCTACTAAGAAGACAAATACGACAGGAACTAAGACTCCCGTAGCTGAAGCTGTAAAGACTGAAGCTGTAAAGGCTGCCGCTGAGGTAAAAGCAGATGCCGTAAAGGCTGTAAAGGCAGTTGAGAAGGTTGCTGAAAAGGCAGTTGAAAAGGTCGCTGAAAAGGCACCTGCAAAGAAGCCTGCCGCTAAGAAGGCCGCTCCCGCTGCTAAGAAGCCTGCCGCTAAGAAGGCTGCTCCCGCTAAGCCCGCTAAGCCCGCTAAGAAGGAAGCTAAGAAGGCTGCTCCCGCAGAACCCGACAAGTTTGCTCTTGCAGATATGGTAAGAGAAAAGTTTGCAAAGAAGGACGTTTCAAAGGTAAACGAAAAGATTGCTATAGAGATCAAGGCTTACGGCGAGAAGGAATTTTACATTTATATTCTTATCGATGACGGTAAGGTAACAGTAGAGCCCTGGGGCTACATCGACAATGATGTACATATAGATATGCCCATCGCTGACGTTGTTGCTGTTGTAAACGGTAAGTACGATTTCGTTGCAAAGGCTATAAGCGGCGACTTCTACGCTATCGGTTGCTTTACAAAGCTTCTCAAGGCTTACGAAGCACTTATCAAGTAATTTTACAAAACAGAATATAAGCGTTGACGCTTAAAATAATAATTGCAGGCGTAATTCCCATTGCGTCTGCAAATTATATTATATGTGGATATGAAGAAAAAACGGTAGGGAATACATCAGAATAAGGACAGGTACCAATAATGGAAAAAGTTAAAAAGGCAGTAATACTCGCCGCAGGCTTCGGAACACGAGTTCTCCCCGCAAGTAAGGCTATTCCGAAGGAAATGCTGAATATTGTCGACAAGCCCGCTATACAGTATATCGTTGAAGAAGTCATAAACTCAGGCATAACCGAGATACTGATAGTTCTGTCGAGAGGCAAGCAGGAGGTCGAGGATCACTTCGACCGCAAGCCCGATCTTGAGGCTCAGCTCCTTGCAGGCGGAAAGACAGAATTCTACAAGGTAGTATGCGACATTGCCGAAATGGGCAAGAACATCACATACGTCCGTCAGCAGATGCAGAACGGCACAGGCGGCGCTGTTATGTATGCAAAGCAGTTTGTCGGAAACGATCCCTTCGTAGTTATCTACGGCGATGATGTTATAATCGGTGACGATCCCTGCACGGCACAGTGTTGCAGAGCGTACGAGAAGTACGGCAAGGCTGTCGTAAGTATGAAGGAAGTTCCGTTTGAGCTTGTGCTGAAATACTGCACGCTTGACGTAAAACCGCTTGAAGACAACCTCTACAGCATTTCGGATATGATTGAAAAGCCCAAGCCCGAGGAAGTAATCTCAAACTTCGCCATACTCGGCAGATGCGTTCTTCCTGCTAAGATATTCGATATTCTCGCAACCCTCCCGACAGGCGCAGGCGGCGAATATCAGCTTACCGACGCTATGAAACAGCTTGCAAAGAGCGAGGGCATGGTGGGCGTTGACTTCACCGGCACACGTTATGATATGGGTAACAAGCTCGGCATAATGAAGGCCTGTGTTGAGGTTGCACTGAATCACCCCGAGATAGGCGAGGATTTCAGAGCATATCTTAAGACACTCGATATATAAATATAACAACAAAAGCGGAACGTGAAACCCACGCTCCGCTTCTTTTTATCATTACGTTGTTTTCTTATTAAACCCGTATCCGCTCATATAATCTATCATCCCATACTCGTCAATAAGATTGGCAACCGCAGGTATAAACTCATTCTCCCACTTGTATTTATCGGGATAAAGCGACCTTGCCACCGCCATATAGGATTTAAGCGTATTGTCGGGCTCAAAGCCAAGCCCATCCGAGCTTTTCGGCGCATTCGGGAACGGATTCTCATATAATCTCGTATAATGAGCGCACACGTTCCTGAGATCCGACAGGCACAGCATTCTGTCCTCTACCGTTCTGTAGTTAAGATCGAAATGCTGTGAAACCATATCCTTCTTATCCGCCGACTTCATATCTATCAGAAAATATGTCAGCGTTCCGAAGCTGAACAGCTCTACAGCCGCCCACACCGGCATTATACCGCCGTACTTTCTCTTGTGGTGCTTTACGAATTCCTCGTTCTCGTTTGCCTCGATAAGCCGCTCTATCTTCGACAAAAACGCCTGATGGTTATGATGCGGATCGAATCCGGACGCATTGAGATAGCCCAGCGCCCCGTACTTCATAGCGTGATAATTTGAGATTATCGCCCTCATTGAGATCTCGATTTCCTCAAGATAGGTCATCAGCATACGGCGCAGTACCCTGTCAAAATCATAGACCTTCATTATCTGCTCAAAGGTCGTACCGTCCCTGTACTTGCCCTTTCGCTCCAGAAACGGCGCAAAGTAATAGGCAAGCCGGTAATAGTTGATATTTGTAAGGCACTTCCTTGCATACTCCTCATCATCTATTATACAGCCTCTCTGTCTCAGTATCTCAATCTGCTGTTTTATGGTAGCAGGCGTTTTGTTGAACTGCATTATTTGTTTTCCTCCGGTTTTTCAAGATCAATGAAACGTCCGAGCGTAAACGAGTATATTATCATCTGCTTTACCGGCACGGAAAATTCCTTCTCCAGTGCCTCTTTATATATATCAAGCTGTAACTTATAATCGTCCTTGTATTTCTGCTCATCGTCCGTTTTGTCTGTCTTGTAATCGACCAGCACTATACCGTCATCTTCAATAAAGAACATATCGGCTATACCCTGTACATAAGGCTCTGCGCCCTCAAGCATTTCACGGCTGTCCGCCCCGAATATTGCAGGATCGTAGCACTGCGTGTCAAGCCTGTGGAAAATAGGATACTCCCTGTACAGCTTTCCGTTCTTACTTGCCTGCACAATACGCTTCGCAACGTCATTTCCATAGAATCCCGCTATATCGCCTGCGTTTATGCTGTTTTGCTCCGCCTTGTCAAGAAAACCTGCGGTACTGTTTTTGATATAGTCGCTGATTTCATCCTCGCTGAGTATTTTCTCAAAAGGTATATGCTCCATCAGCTTATGATATGCGTCGCCACGGCGCTTTCCGCTGAGTTTGCCCGTATTGTTTTCGGTTAGGAATGAAGGCTTTCCTATAAACAGGCCGTAGTTTTCCTTGCCGTTTTTTTCTCTGAGATTAGCCGCAAGCTCGGTAGCTGTGAATTTTGCGGAAATTTTCGTCAGCGGCTCATATGCGTATGCCGCATTGAGCTTTTTCTCAAGCTCGCTTCTGAACTGTTCGTCAACGGCAATGCCGGTGCTGTCGTTATTTTTATCATCTGTATATTCATCGGCATTTTCCGCCCCCGTATTAAGTGCAGAAATTGTGAGGCTGTGTTCATCGCCTCCGTATGCAAGCGGATAAAAGATATATCGTACATCGCCGTAGTCGATTATACCGCTTTGCATATCGTTTACCTTATCGCACTCGGCTGACAGTGCCTCGATAAGCCACGAAAGATAACTGCTTCCGTTACACTTCCCGACCTTTTTTCCTGCCCTGTTTACGTCAAGCACAGACATATATTCATCACAAGCCTTTGAAATATTGGCGGTGAATATCAGCTTGTTCTCCGCTCTTGTCGCCGCAACGTAAAGAAGACGCATCTCCTCGCTCGCAAGCTGTTTTTTTACCTCCTGCGCCGCCGCATGATATGCAGGTGACTGGATTTTGCTCATAGTGGAAATATCAACGCTCTTTGACGCTACCGCATATTCCTCGCTTATCACAACATCGCCCGTGTAGTCGTCATCGTTGAATGACGATGCACAGTTTGCAACAAATACAACGGGGAACTGAAGTCCCTTTGACATATGCGTTGACATTATCTTTACTCCGTGTCCGCCTGCTGTCTGTGCCGCAGTAAGACCGCCCATATTTTCGAGATTGAATATAAGATCGCCGAGCGTACCGCCGTCCTTATAATCCGAATACTCACGGGCGTATGAAACGAGCAGTTCAAGGTTTGCCTGACGTGTTGCCGGATCGTCACCGACACTGAGCAGTTCATCGGCAGAAATACGGTCATATATACTGCGGATAAGCTCCTGAGGTGAAGAAGCGGTTGCGGCATTTCTGAAGCTGTCAAGGTCGTTTACAAATACGGCACATTTAGCATCGGGCTTTATATCCTTTGTAAGCTCGTGGAGTTTTTTGTATTCCGATGTATCGTAGCCTCTCACCGCCTGCATAACACAGCTGTAAAGAGGCTTTCTCTTCATTCCGACAATTTCCTTTGTACCAAGACAATATTTTTCAAGTTCATCGGCACACTCCGCTCTGATTTTGCTTATGTCAAAGCCGAATGTTCCTGTCCTGAGCCGTGCCATATCATCGGCTGTAAAGCAATAAAGCGGTGACATAAGCACCTTTGCAAGCTCGGTGTCGTTATACGGGTCGTTTATGACCTTAAGAAGCGACAGCATAAGCCTTATTTCAGGTCGGTCAAGCAGAACCGCCCTCTGATTATACGTTACATTCAGTCCGTTGGCGGTGAGAACATTGACATAGTCGGCAATGCGGTTTTTCGGTGAACGCATGATGATTGCAAAATCGTCCTCGGTACAGGGTCGTTTGTCACTGCCGACCTTATAGCCCTGTGCTATCATTTGATTTATTCTTGCCGCAATGTACGCCGCCTCCGTTGCATTGGCGGTTTTCCTGTCGCTTGCCGAAACAATGCAGACCTCCGTCTTATCCTCGTTTGCTATAGGGCTGTCGCTGTCCTTTTCAAGTCCGCAGATAAGTCTGCCGTTTTCCGCATAATCAACACCGCCGTTCTCCTCTGTCATCATTCTGTCAAACAGCGTGTTTATTCCGTCAATAACGCACCTGTCACTGCGGAAATTTTCGTTCAGCGGCAGCTTGTCGAAATCGTCCGATTTGCAGATAGACGAAAACACCTCCGGCTGTGCCCCTCTGAAGCCGTATATCGACTGCTTTATATCTCCGACAAAATACAGTCCCTGCTTGTTCTCGGTCAGCATTTTGAATATTTCGTACTGAAGCTCGTTGCTGTCCTGGAACTCATCAACGATGATAAGGCTGAAGTCCGCTCTTTCACGGACCTTTTCGCCGTTTTCGCAGAGCATACGATATACTCCTCTTTCAGCGTCCGAAAAATCGGCGCAGTTACGCCTCTGCTTTTCCTCGCAGTACGCCTTGTCAAAGCGCAGTACAAGATTTTTAAGCGCAGTAACGGCAGGCAGACTTTTCGCCATATCGCTTTCAAATGAGGTTATCTTATCGCAGGTCTTTATAAAATATTTCTCAAATATACTCTTTACGCCTTCCCTGTGGGCTTTTACCAGCTTTTCCGCACTTCTGTCCTGCGGCGCACGTTCCTTCGGGAACGAGGCGATATAGCCCTTTACGGTATCGTCTATACTAAAACCGTTTTTGACAAGAGCGGTCACCGCCTTGCCGTAGCTGTCCTTTATACCCTGTGCATAATCGCTGTGCTTCGCTATCGCACCGTCGTTATCCTTTGTTCCGCCGTCATATTCCGCTATTGCGCTGTCAAGGCTTTCCGCTTCGCTCTCAAAACGCTCCGCATACATTCCCGCAAGGCTGATGAGCTTTTTCTTTATGTCCTGCATTATCTGAGGATCGTCCGTGCGGTCGAGCCACTTTTCAGGATCGGTGTGATTGAGCGCTTTTGCGTGAATATTAAGTATAAGCTGACGCAGACGGCTGTCGTCCTTTACGATATAATTCTCAACGACGGTTTCTTTGTCGCCCTTGTCGCCGTTTGCGTAAAAATCCTCAAGCATATCCGACAGCACATCGTTTTTCAGTGCGTCACCCGCCGTTTCGTCTATAACCGAAAATCCTGCGGATATATTGTCGGCAAGGTCGATATTCTCCCTGAGCAGCGAAATGCAGAACGAGCTGATAGTTGATATTCTCGCCTTTCTCAGCCTCATTCTCTGGTTACGCAGAAATCTTACATCGGCGGAGCTTACGGCCTCGTTTATCCTCTGCCTCATAAGAGCGTCAAGTCTTGCCTTAAGCTCATCCGCCGCCTTTACCGTAAATGTTACCACAACGATTTTTGACGGGTCTATATTTTCGTTTTTGTCGCATATCAGCCTTACGACACGC
>UMDA01012642.1_pt1 | contig 22701 bp, 19 predicted proteins | sample 1964381 | NCBI WGS metagenome assembly UMDA01 (sample SAMEA4835983, study PRJEB28245) | human gut metagenome | biome: gut microbiome; material: fecal sample | place: Denmark | collected 2008 | reverse complement strand
CACCTCATCCAAAAGTTTATCGTCGATCAACATGATAAAATATCGTTATTTTGAAGTATTTCTTAAATACTCTTCATGAAGATGATAATATTTCTTCTTGAACAATATATATAGAACACTCAACAGGACAAAAACGCCTAACAAATACATCCAATGTGCCCTAACACCGTTAGGTATCAGATATATAAATCCAACAGATACCACTAATTGGATGAGGGCATAAATCAAAGATACTACCGGATGGCTTATTTTCAGTTCATTGGCCATAAGTTGATAAACATGTTTACGGTGAGCCTGTCCAAGGTTTTCATGCAAAAGAATCCTGTGACATATAGTCAGACAGCCGTCTACGCCATATACAAGCAGGAATACGAGCCATGTAATATCTCCCGTCTTGGCGATCAGTGCACCGATGGCAAACAAAAGAATAAATGCTATTCCGACACTACCCACATCCCCGGCAAAGCATTTTGCCTTACCTCTTGGCCTGAAATTGAAAAATGAAAACACTATTATGGCTAACAATGCAACAACCAGGAAAGAGGTATCTACAAAATTGTAAATCCGATTAACAAACAATAGCGGCAAAAGAACTGCGGCTGAATAACCGGCCGTAATACCATTGATGCCATCCATGAAGTTGTAGATATTCGTCGCTCCTACGCATACGATAAGAGCCACAGCGATAAAGCCCATCTTCATCCATAGTCCAGTTGACTTGATAAAAGAATCATCTCCAGTCATAATGAAAAGCTGCCAAATAAGAAGCCCCATTGCCGCAAATTGGACTATAAGTCTGACCGAATCCGGAAGGGAATGAATATCATCAATAAAACTAATTCCGGCAGCCAGCGTCACTGCCACAAGAAACAACGGATACTGAAACCCGAAGAATGCGCTCCAGATCCAAGCTCCCAACAGGAAAATGATTCCTCCGCCTCGCAATACGATCGAGGAATGACTGCTTCGTTCATTCGGTTTATCGATGATATTGAATTTGTCAGCAATCCTGAAATACAATAACTCCAAGAGGAGAAGGATGACAAAGATGACTCCGTAGATCAAACATGTATGCATAATTGCTTATAATTATACTCCAAACCGGATGACATTAGAATAGAGTAATCACTCATACAACAAATAAGTGCAATCCTAATCCGTTTCAAAGCATTTAAATTAACATTTAACAGTTATCGACTTCATTCATGTATGCTTTAATCACTATTTGACGATCAAACTCACGCTCTACCTTTTCTCGTCCAGCTCTACCCATGGCAGCTTTTTCGTTTGCTGAGAGCAAGATGAACTTCTCTATCTGACGAGCTAAATCCTCGGCATCACCAGTATCAAACAGATAACCGGTCTTACCATCCTCAATCACATCCATGGTTCCGTTAATTCTTGAACCTATACAGATTCGTCCGGTAGCAGCCGATTCAAGCAACACGTTTGGCACTCCCTCACCACCATGTGATGGAAGGATAGTGCAATGACATTTCTCTATCCACGAGTCAATGTCCTTGCGAAATCCAATATATTCAACCCATCCGGCTCTTTGAGCATCCTCCACAAGTTTCATATATTCGGGCTGTTCGTTCCATCCGGCAATTAAAAATTTCGTATTCTTGTACTTCTTACGAATTATCTCAGCCGCCTGCAGATACTGGTCGATGCCCTTCAGTTTCATAACACGACCAATAAAAAGGAACCGAATCTCCTCATCATCAGGAAGTGGCTTGAATGCATGCTGCCGCAAATTGCAACCCGAACCAGGAAGCATAGCATAGTTATCCTTTACAAGCCCCCGTTTGATAAAGAAATCTCTATCCCCCGTGTTTTGGAAGAACACCTTATAACATTTCTTGATACTCAACTTATAAAGCATCTCACAAATGAGGCTCACCAACGAACGCTTTAAAAACGTCGCTCCCGTGCCCGTGATGTTACACTCCTGACGATACTTGCCATTGCTCGCCATAGTACCATAGATGTTCGGTTTGATGGTGTAACTGAAGATGATATTGGGATTTACCTGGGGAATCATTTTTTTGTAGAAACGTATCAACTTCATATCCTTCACCGGATTCACGCCGCGACGATCAATTTCTGTCTCAACAATATGGCATCCCAAATCTTCGAAGTACTTGTTTTCCTCACTCTTTGGGAGTGACAAGTATAATTCATGTCCCTGCTTCACCATTTCATTAATCATCTCCTTACGAAAAGAATAAAGTGTAATAAAATGGTTTGCTAAAAATAGTATTCTTTTTTTCATTATATTGTATTATTCATTAGCTTTTATTACTCGGCAAGGATTACCCACTGCTACAGAGTTGTCTGGAATATCCTTAACTACTACACTCCCGGCTCCAATCACTACATTATTTCCAATGCGTATATCACCGATGACAGTAACATTCACCCCAAGTGTCACATTATCGCCTATCGTAGGTCGGTGGTCATTGTCTCCATCCACCTTATTGCCAAGGGTCGTCAGATGTCGGCACGAAAAATTCTTTCCAATGCTCTTTGCGTTTATCTCGCTCGCAAATGGATGCGCAAAGTATGCCCCCTCACCAATCTTAGTAGTTTTCGAAATAACAAAATATCTATCCCCAGGACGATACCAACCAATCAGCATCTCTAACATCGGACCGATGCGATGATAAAATAGGGTACGAAAATAGCGATCAGTGTGAAGATAATAGAGAAACATCGTTCCATACCCCATCTGCAAATCAGTTTTCCCTTTTCGTCTATCCAGATCAACATTGATGGTCTTATGAAGCCTACCTTTGCAGATATAGAGCGTAAAATGCGGAATATATAACCAAAAGAAAAAGATTGCTCCTGCAAGTCTTATCTGATCTCTTATTTTTCGTCTATCCATTTTTAGTTGAATAACCGTTCAAATGTTGATTTATATTCGCGATAGTCAAAGGATGTCATACTTCTGCATGATTCTTTCATTTTGATAATCTCCGACGGTGTCAGTTTTGAGATTTTATCAAGTACATCATCCAATAAATTGCTATTATCCACCACAAAGCCATTCTCTCCATCCTTTAGAAAATCGCCGATATTACTGGTAAGAGTTGCGATAACGGGTGTACAGCAAGCCATTGACTCAACAAACTTAGTTGGGAAACCCGCATTGTTCTTTAGATTACTATCACGTATCAAAAGTTGGAAATCCGCATCCTGCACTGCTTTTACTGCTATTGTATGAGGGACACGACCGTGAAAGACAATATTGTTAGAGCCTTCAGGAAAGGCCCCGTACCCAGAAACATAATTTTCTTTAGTCATACCAATTACGTCAAGTTGCATATTCGGATGCTTTATTACCGATTCAACGATAATATCTAAACGATCTTTCACTCCAAATCCTGCGTTTCCTGCATAAACCAAATGTATCTTCTCTCCAGACGAGAGTTCTCGATTACGATTCCACTTTTCAGCTTTCAAATCAACGGTAGGTGGCACCATTATTACATTTGTGTATGGTTTGTAATAGTCATACAAATATCGACTGATTGCTATTACGCCATCCATTTTCTTCATACAATAGTGCATCCGAAGATTAATATCGAACTTGCGGATAATTTTATAAGGAGACCAGCCTATAGACTCTTCCCATTCGGTTAAATCATGCACCACCTTGATTCTATGCTTGTGACATGTCTTCAGAACTCGAAGAGAAGCTACAGCCGGAAAATTGTACAGAACGACATAATTAGGCCTATAATTAAGAATGGCATCACATTCGACAAAAGTTATAATCTGGTGCATCCATTGTTTTATACCAACAGGATAAGGTACAGGATGACTTTCAAAGTTTTCAACAAATTTTGGAGCATTTTGAATGTCTTTCGAGATACCCATGAACGAAACCTCAAATCCCATCTCCCTAAGCAGCAATGCATTAGCCAGCACACGTTGAGCTGCAGCATTCTTATCTGGCATCTCAAAACCACCAATATAGAGAATCTTTTTCATTTATTCTTTATATCAAATATTACTAGTTTTGTATACATCCTCGCACCCTTATCGTTAAGATGACTCACGTCCTTAAATAAAGTAGAATCTGACAAAAAGTGTACATCATCAGAATAGTCCAACAGATTATACCCATAATCATTGGCAACCGTAGTCAGTTTTTTTACAGAATTCTTATATCTTGTTGATGGCAACACAAATGAGGGTGAAACAAACAGAGTAATATCTACTCCCTTTTCTTTACATCTTCTCAAGGTCTCTGAAAAAACATTTATTTTATATTCATTAAAATCTGTATTATCCTCATTACTTAAATCCAGTTTCAGTGTTGGATAGATATAACCATCATTAGGCAGAGGTTTATAGCCACTATCAGCTTTCACCTTCCTTGTTACTATTGGGAGAAGATATTGAAACAATTTCGTATTATACCTAAACATATGACATTGCATCTTGATAGTAGCCCGTTCATCTTCAGAGTTAATAAAAGCCTTTGCCCATGAGTCTGAATCATAATAGGGTGATAGATAACGTACATTCTGGTACTCTTTCATTCTCGAGTCAGCAGGAATGCACTCGGGCTGAATATCCCAAATAATCTTTTTGGGGACTCTTCTGTCAAGCAACATGTTGATTACACAGTTTTGATACAAGAAGAAACATCCACCTTGTCCTGCATTATATATTTTTCCTATCCCCAACGAATCTGACATCATTTCAGTCACATAAGAATGCTCTGCTTTTGATGAACCAATAACTAAGCATGCTTCATCGCATTTTTCCAGCAGTCTAGCAGTTTTTTCCCACTGATGATACGGATTGTGAGCCAACCCCATATTTTTCATTGATACAAAAAAATTTCCTACCAGTCTATCTATCCCAAAAAGAATCACCAGCAGCAATGCGACCTTGAGACAAAATGCCAATAATGTCTTATTTTTCATACTTATACGTCATTAGAACTGGAAGTAAATAAAAGATCCACCATCTAGCACCCCGAAAAGCAGAATCAGAACTACCATAAAAATATAGGTTACCCATCGTACCACCGCATGCTTATTGTTCATCATCTTCATCTTTCCGCTTAGATACTCCTCTACAAAATCATTGACGAATATCAGGAATGCAAACATTAAGGCATAAACCAAGGTGTCTGTATCCATAAAAAGACGTCCCGGTTCAAATAATATTTTCCTGAATATGATCATTACGTCAGCAAGGTCATTTACACGGAAGAACACCCAAGCGAAGTTAACGAAAGCAAAGGTAATAATCAATCGAAAAAAATTCGCAATAGAGAACTTAGTCGAAATAGTTTTGATCTTATCTCCATATATCAGCCGCTCAATTACCATATAAGCCCCATGCATTGCACCCCAAATTATGAAGGTATAGGCTGCTCCATGCCATAACCCCGATATGGTAAATACGATCATCGTGTTGAGCATCCAACGAGCCTTACTGCAACGGTTGCCACCCAATGGAAAATAGATGTAATCGCGAAACCAAGTAGTAAGCGAGATATGCCATCTACGCCAGAAGTCAGTAACAGTTTTGGCAAAATACGGACGGATAAAATTTGTCGGAAGGTCAATACCAAAAAGTTTTCCGCAACCGATAGCCATTAGCGAATAGCCCGCAAAATCGGCATAGATTTGAATGGTATATAGAATACTAGTGAAGAGTAGCGTAGAGCCATTGTGTTGAGCAATATTAGCATAAACAGCATCTACATAGATACCCAAACGATCGGCAAGACAAAGTTTCATCACCCCACCCCATAGAATTGATCTACAGGCACTTACCGCCATATCGTAGTTAAAACTGCGAATATTGTAATATTGAGGTAGTTGCTTTTGCGCCCGACTGATAGGTCCGCTTAGAATGCTTGGAAAGAACATTACGTATGATAAATATGCCAAGACATCCTTCGTCGGTTCTACTTTCTGTTGATAGACATCTATAATGTAACTCAGAGCAGTAAACGTGTAGAAACTAATACCAACAGGCAACAAGATATTAAACGTAGAAGCACTCATCTTCTTTCCGAGGAGTGAGAAAGCGTCCACAAACGTCTGCACAAAAAAGTTGAAATATTTAAAGAAGAAAAGGATTCCAACATTGAGAACGATGGCACCCACCAACAATATTTTTTGCTTTCGTTGATCAGTTGTCTGCCCTATCCACCAACCAGCAAAAAAGGTAGAAAAGGCTGAGAGCAACAGAAGCCCGAGAAACCGACTATCCCACCAACCATAAAACACAAGGCTCGCCACCACTATTAGTCCGTTCTGGAGTACCTTACTCTTACGGCATACCGTCCAGTATAGCATGAACACTACCGGGAGGAATATGAGGTATTCTAGAGATTGAAATGTCATTGTAGATATTTTCAGGAATTACTATTATTAGATAGAGCCATTTTAATAGCATAAATTAATTTATCTGCAATCTGTTTCTGCGGATATTTATCTCTGATAGAAACGTAGGCATTGTCTGAAACTGATTTTGCTAAAGAATAATCACATAATATCTTCTTAATGTAGTATGCAAGAGTCTCATCGTCACAATACCGGTACAAAAATCCATTCTTACCGTGTGTCACAAATTCTGGGACAGAACTAATAGCACTTGATATACATGGCACCCCAAGATACATAGCCTCCCGAAGAGTTGAAGAGTGATTTTCAATGCAAGACATCATAATAAAAGCATTGGACTCTAACATCTTTTCCGCCATCTGTTCCGGTGTTAGTCGACCACAAAAAATAATATTATTCCCCAAGTTATTCTTCTTAATGAGCCGATATACATAGCTCATATAAGGATTTTGATACAACCAATATGGTTTCTTTCGTACCACGTCTCCCGGAATAATTAATCGTATATTGGGTATAGTTGTTTTTACAATAGAGATAGCTTTAATCAAATGATGTAACCCTTTCAGGGGACCTGTTCCAGCAATGCAAAAAAGTGTATTCCTATGGCAGGCATTAAAAGTCCAACGTCCACTAACAAATGGAGTTCCAATAGGTAAAGACACATTATAAATAGGTAAATCGTTTTTAATTGATAAGTATTGGGCAGAACACCAGTCACTATCACAAAGAATTCCACTTGATTTATTTATTATCTCTTCCTCGTACTTACATTGATTTATTAAATCTCTTTCCCTTATTTTAAGTATTAATGTTTTTACTCCATCAATCAATGATGCTCCACTAAGCATAGTAGAATACTTCAAGTCACCATTGCCATGAACCGCTATAGCTTTTACAACACCTTGGATAAAAATCAAACAAGGAATACTACACGCTTTAGCGACATTGACTATATCTACACCATTAGCATACTCTGTCCCCCAAAGGATAATAATATCTGGAGATATTTGTTTAATCACATTATTCCACGAGTTGAATTCATTCGTCTTCGTTTTTGCACCCCGTATTCTTTTACAGTTAGGAACACCATAATACGTAACACCATTATCTCTCACAACTTTAGACTCTTGATATGGAGCTGCAACAGATAAAGTTATTTCATCATGTGTATTAAGTAATTCGGCCATGGCATCTACCCACGTTCCACTTTGAGTCCTCTTTCCTATAAAAAGCTCAGACATATGTCCTATCGGGCTATATGTAATCCATAATATATTAATCATTGCCAAAAGAATTTATAATTATCAATACTAAGAGTTCCTCCGGGAACACTTATCAAAAAATACATAAAGCAAACCAATATAACTAGCATATTAACAATGCGATTGTCATTATTTCTTGTCTGCGAATAAAATGTATAAGGAATCAATATTGTATAGGAATTAAGAAAATAATATGCAAGACGACCTATCTGATTATTACTTTGCAGCAAGCTCATAAAAAAAATATTAAGAGCTGCAAATATAAACATTAGAGATATTTTCCTATCATATTTACCATCATTTTCTGTATTAGATTTTATTAAACAATACAATGGTATAACAATAGGAATTACTTGAACCAAAGGATTTGCTAGATATTCAGTATTAAGATCATAAGTTTGATATCTTACAGGTAAAAATACACCTGCATACTGCACAATAACCGGTCGTAATAATAGTGCACTACTGGCTACAACTAATATAAAAAAAACTTGCTTTTTAGAAAACCGAAAATTCGTACAAAATAGCAACGGGAAAAATATAAATGCAGAATTATGTATAGTAAAAGCACCATATACAACAGCTATAGAAATTATCAAACGTATAATATCATGTTTCTTATTTCCTTTTTTGGCAACAGAGATGAGCAAAGCAAAAGTAGATAATGCTATAGCCAAGGATTGCCTTAATCCAGACATATTCATATAGAATAACCCGATAGACATATAAAAGAATAGGCTCAAATATACATTAGGAGAGAAGCGAATTACAAAGCATAATAAAGATATACAAATAAATGTACTAGCACAAAATAAATAGACTTGCCAGTCCGCTCCTAGAATGTAGTGAAAGAAATAGCCTAAATAATTGTATCCAAACTCAGTCGCAACATAGGGATCCGTTAATAATGCCAAAGAATTATCATATCTATAAAGATATTGTTCCGTATCATTCCCAACACTTACATGTCTTAATCCCATGATCAAAATTAGAGGAACAATTACATACATATATCTTCTGACTTGCGTCTTCATTCCATACAATCTGTACTCATTCAATTGATTGATCCTACAATGAAGACTATACAGAAGTAACCAAAATAGCATAATAATGATGTAAAATATCATTTTGGGCTAATTTATCTTGTTTATGATATGTTTTTTGAAAAAATGACTAATCATTTTCCATTCGGAATTATCTAATCCTAAGAATAGAATATCAACAAATAAAAATAGTTCCAGGCAAACTAAAGCAATTACATGCTGACATATTGAATATGTTGTAGAATCAAAAAATATATATGAAATTACAAGAGGAATGGAGATAAGCAGCATTCTCAAATAGGATGTTGTTATAAAATACTTGATGTCAATGTTTAGAATCTGTTTAAGGAGTACCAATCTAATTGCGGCACTTAACAAAGAAACGACACAATAAACGATTAAAATCGTATATGTAGGGACAGTACCTACCTCATAAAATACAAATGATATCGGGAGTCCCAAAAGTGAAATTGTACATAATATTAATTGAAAATATTTAATTTTTCCTGACGCCTGCGTAAGTGCAGGTATGCCTTCGCCCATACAACCAAGAAGCCCCCCAAGAATCATTAGCTGGCAAAACTCCGTTGTTCCATCAGGAACATTTTTTAACCAAATTCCCAAAATAAAATCCATTTCCATAATTATTGGAAAGGCTACAAATAACATTAAAATATAGGTATATTTAGAAATATAACTTGCCAATTTTACTGAACGAGACTCATTGCCACTGCTGAAACTCTTTGTGATTTGAGGAACTGCTGCTTGACTCAACATTCGAGAAAACATAAGAATAAAATTCTCCATCTGGTTGGCAACAGCAAAAGCAGCATTCACCAATGTTCCAAAGAAATAATTGATGATCATCGCACCACCTTGCGTCTTTCCCACACTGGAAATCGCACCGAATAAAATCCAGCCAGAAAAAGAAAACATCTCACGATATAGTTTCCAATCTTTATTGAAATTCAATTTACATGTTGAATAATGATTACGATAACTATATATTAGAAACATTATTGATGAAACAAAAATGTATCCAAACATTATGACAGAATAAATCCTTATCTTATTGCCGACAATATAAAGCAATGCAAACACTGCTACCAATTTTAAGCATTGAGTGATTATATCAATTACAGCGGATACGTAGAATTTTTCAAAAGCTACTAATAGCCCTTGATATGGCACCAAAATTGTAGATACCATTGTGGTCAATATTGAGATTCTCAATACGAAATGAGCATCGCCAATGCTCTCTATAGCCACATTCAGAAAGCTACTCACATACCATTCTCCAATAGGAAGCCCCACAAGCAAAATAAACAACCCAAACATAACGTGAATAGCAAGACTACTATTGAAAACTTTATTCGTATTCCCTTTTTCTCCTTTACCTAACTCGAAGGCTATATAACGATAAGTAGTTGTAACCATTGCCGTATTCACCACATTAAGTAATGCAACAATACCACCCACTACGTTATAAAGTCCATAATTAGATACACCTAATGCCTGCAACACTAATCTCGCCATAACGAGATTAATAACGCTAACAAGACACAACCTAACGAATAATATTATACTATTGACTGCAATCTTTTTATTCTCATTCATATGCCAATAGCTGACTAGATATATTTTGATTTTGGTATGAATCCGAAATGACGAAGAAGCCAAAAATCAAATTTTATCACCAAATGTTTATATATGGAACGAAGGGTTGTTTTAACAACATAGTTATTGTCGATCAAACCAATAGGTTCATAAGTAAACAGATCATCTGTAAAATCAAAAACAACTGATTGATCTATTAACTGTTTGCTGTAAAGATCATTCACTGCAATATTCATTCGCAGACTATGTACTCCAGTTCCATCATTGCCATAATTTCGTACTTTTGAAATAGTAGGAAGCACGAAATATTTATCCTCTAAGTTGGCATATATCTCATAAATTGCATCTCCATGTAACTTTCCCAGCTTCAACATTGAATGAATCAAGTCTATTCCTCGAGGATACACCTTCTTCAATTTATTATATTTGGTGTCATCGAGAATAATGTTTCTAAGGGCATCAAGGTTATAATAATTATCTTCGATATTTTTATTCTTTTTTATCCATGACCCATTACCCCATGCACAAAAACGCTTTGATATATAAAAATTGTTCTTGTACATCGATGGAAATTCCATAGGGAAGTTATAGCCACAAATCTTCACAATGCGATCGTCATCTATAAACCGCTGGAAACAGGCATTCATATATTCAAGAAAACATAATGAAAATTCATTATCATCTTCCGTAAAGATATAGAACTCATACAGCGGCTTGATTTCCTTTATTAATGCAGCTCCATTACTATTTTCATGACCTACGCCATAGTTACGTTCGCGTCTTGTCACGCAAAGTTTTGCAAAGCTATTATTCTTTTCTTTCTCTACGAGATAAGCACCTATTTTCTTCCAACCGTCAATATATTTTTCAGATGGGGGATAATCTAGAGCTACATATACATCGGTATGTTCAGCTCCTGTACACTTTTCAAGAGACTCCAAGCAACGCTTGAAATGATCAAATCTATTCAATGTCGGTATGATAACCGGCGCATATTGTTTGATTTCCATTATATGTCCTTTTATAACGACCGCAAAAAATCAGGAAACAGTAACTTCATTCAAAAGAAGTAGCTCCATATCTATGAGTCCTGCTCGTTGTCCAAATCGCAGTAAAGAATGTTCTTGGATTTTTGAACATTTCTGTTTCACAAGTGTTAGTAAAAAGAGACTATTTCTTTGTAAAGACACGTCATTCTATATTCTATCTTTCTTAAAAACACAATAGCATCAATAATGTCTATTCGTGGTTGAAAATTTATAGAAAATGTTTCTTGTAATATTGCGAAAGCCCATGTTCAATGACCTCCATCTCAACATCACAGAGCATTAATCGCATGCAAACTAATGCTATGGGATATTTCGCTTTGATGCCATTCAAAATAATTTTATTAATTTAATAGCATCTGAAGGATACGCAAACTCAAGATGAAGCACAACATTCTCAATATTTGAACGTATTGTCCCATCCATACAAAATCAGAAAATATATTGTGCTTGTAATCTTACCAAAATAGACTCGTCCAAACAATTCAACATTGAAGGAAATTATCTTTACGTACTTGATTTCCCCAGTAGATAGATTTAATTGTCTTAATTAAAAAATGTTATGGTAGCGATTCTCGTAGAAATAATGCTGCCATCCCTTCATCGCCTACTATACTTAGCCTATCATTTTAATCGCAGTCTTCCACATACGAGCTTCAGATTGCTTTTTCGTGATTCATCAGATAAACGGCCAAGAAACTCTCAAAAAATACATGTTCAATTTTTGGACGAATAGATGTATGAAATATTTGACCCAAAATCTGATAGTTACACGTTCATCATGCAGCAAACCTTCATAATAATGTCACACATTCAAATCGTGTTTTATGTTTGAGGCAACATTCATCTTTACATGCCGAGCGAAGGATGACGTGTTTTGATGAAGATAATCTCTTTACACAATTCTCAATGACAGGAGACACAGTCAGACAGACTGCCTCTGCAAAATCACTATAGAACTATAGGAATGAATCTCGAGTGGATCGTTATTTCATGGCTCCATGTCATCCATCATGTAGGTAACAAACGTCAAATGAGTCTTTTGATTCTCTAAGTCGAGAGAGAAACAACCCAAATCGCCACAGATCAGCAAGAACGTCTCGAAGTCATTATCCTCCATCTCACGAACCGGCCTGAACCTCACACACCCCGTATCATACTTTTCCTAGTATACTGTGTATTGAGCATATATACAAGGTAATAAGATTTGTACCTATCTTTTCTTTTTTAGCTGCGAAGATATCTTAAATGATAGGAGAAATCACTCCTGTTACACTCGAGAGTGCATTAGGTAACATTAATTCAATCAATTATTTATGTCAAGGATAACACTCCTTCAATACTCTTGTTGATTTTCGTTATAAGGTCTAGAATTCAAATGATAGACAGCGAATGCATCTCGCGACACGAATGTATACGAGCTACATAAAAGGCGTTATACTTTCCGAACATCCTATATCCACAGATATCCTCTACTGGTTCTTATTTCTTTCTTACACTTTTGATCAACTTTCTAACGCAACCCCCACACGTATAGTCGTATGAATTATCATTCACGTGCACCTTTAGCTACCATATTCCAGACAAGCCATTTATACGAAGCAACATCTCCAAAGGCTTGTTCCCTTATAATAAAAAGGATCAACCATCTGACTACCAATCCATGAGATCTCACACATCATGCAAACATCCTTTTTCGTTACATATCTTGCTAAAAATCTTGCGAATAGGTCGAAGCACTTTATACTCGGATCTTCCTCGCTTTGTTGATATCAAGATTGCCCCATTTCTCGGATGATACGAGCAGGAGAACCTGCGACTACCACATTCGGCGGGACGTCTCTAGTGAGTAAACTCCGAGCTCCAATATAAGCATGATGCCCTATACGTTTTACCTTTGCTGAAATACTGAGAGCACCTTGACCTACAAAAACGAAATTCTCCATTTCTGTGTAAGCTCCAATAGCAGCACCACCGGCAATAAAACAACTGCTGCCAATATGCGTTGTATGCGAGATATTGACGTGAGACAAAAGCACGGTATTACTGCCAATATAAGAATCTGCTTGAACGTATGTGAATGGAGATATATAAACACCTACATCTGATATCTTTGCAAAGGCAGATATAACAGTATTTGGATGAATAAGAGTTGGTACAGAACCACCCAAGCTGATAATGTGATCGGACAGTTCTGTACGAATCTTATTGTCACCCATGGTAAGTAAGAAATTCAATCCAGACAGATCTCCTTTAGCAAATAGATCATCAAATGAACCGAGGATAAAATAGCCATGATCGGTCTCTCCTGTTCGTTGAGAATTATAATGATACAGACCCGCAATTTCATATCCGCAGGCCAAAGCCAAATCAAGGAAAACAGGGGTATTATGACCTATACCAAGGGCATATATCTGTTTCATTTCTTCATTATCAAGTCCAGTATACGCTCAATATCGTTATCGCTCAACTCATGATGCATTGGCAAACAAAGTACGCTATCTGCCATCTTATGAGCATTCGGAAGATTTGCAGGATTTGCGGACTCCAAACCACGGTAGGTAGAGAACTCAGAGATAAGCGGATAGAAATAGCGACGGCCGAGGACATTAGCTTCCTTCATCTTAAAATAAAGAGCATCACGCGACATACCAAATGCTTTCTCATCAATGAAGATTGGGAAGTAGCTGTAATTGTGCTTAACCCCAGGCATATCATCGAAGAAAGTAATACCATCAATTCCTCGGAGCACTTCACGATACTTGACAGCTACCAGCTGACGAGCGGCAATAGCGGCATCCACCTGACTGAGATTAAGAAGGCCATAAGCTGCACGCATCTCATCCACCTTGGAGTTGATACCAGGGCCAACCACGGTTGTCTCATTGGCAAAGCCAAAGTTCTTGAGGAAGTCGATCCGTTTCTTGGTTTCCTCATCCGGCATGATCATAGCACCTCCTTCGATAGTATTATAAACCTTGGTGGCATGGAAAGAGAGAGTGCTCATGTCGCCCCAATTCAAGATACTTTCGGTCTCGACTTTCTGATCCTCCCGTTTGACGGGGATACATGGCTCAAGCGCGTTTTTAGCTTCGTCAAAAGCTCGCTTATAATCGACTTCGTTCTTTGGAATCTCCAAAGCGAAAGCATGAGCTGCATCATATATAACCTTCAAGCCATATATATCTGCAATCTCCTTGATGCGACGAACATCGCATGGTTTACCATAACAATGTACCGGCATGATGGCTGTCGTCTTTGGGGTTATGGCCGCTTCAATCTTTTCGGGATCAAGATTGCCGGTACGTGGATCGATATCTACGAATACAGGTTTGCAACCAGCCCACCAGATAGAATGAGTCGTGGCTACAAAACTATATGGAGTGGTAATTACCTCACCTGTGATCCGCAATGCCTGAAGTGCCGTAAGAAGAGGAAGGGTACCATTTGTAAAGAGGCTGATCTGAGGAACACCAAGGTACTCCTTAAGTGCTGATTCGAGTTTCTTGTGGAACTGACCATTGTTAGTAATCCACTTAGAGTTCCATATCTGCTTGAGAAGTTCGTTAAACTCGTCAAGATTGGGGAGTAACGGACTGGTTACTGTAATAAGTTTGTTGTCCATATTATTATCCATTTTTGTGAATTTTAATATTTCTACATTAATTATTTATTCTTGTATCAAAAGATTTGTTAGTTTCTGAAACCTCGGTTCTTTGTCATACCATCGAAAGAACGGCTTCTCAATAAACCGAATGCGAATTCGATCTATCAATATGCAGGTGAAGAAAACAAGCAAAACAACTCCTACAGAAAAGAAAATTAGCTGCATGAGTGGAAGTTCGTAATGTCCCACACAATCGACAGTATCTTTCCAAAGCCATTGACGCATCGCATCAGAATTGGCATGGATTAAAAGAACTCCGAACGTAGAACCTCCCACCGCATTGATGACTTTGCTATTAGGGATATTCAGATTCTTGAACCAAAGGAAGGTTGAAACAGCAACGACTACTGCAAAAAACTTATTACTATCAGATACAAAGAATCCCGCCCCCTTATGTATCACATACTGCATTACTATAGCGGATAGACTTGCAAATAAAATCGTAATCAATGACATCCACCCCCAAAAACGAGTATCATTCATCAGTTTGGTAGGATACAAACGAATGAACGATGCGATCAAATAAATGATTCCAAACCAGGTAACATAGTTCATTGCTACTCCAAACATAGGTATTGTACCGAGAATTGTGTACATGCCGAGAAGGAGGAGTATAAGCAATTTATGCTGCTGTTTGGTCATGTTATGTATAAGTATATTCCAAAATGGAATCGTCAACCAAAAGCCAATGAAGCAACTTGTGAAGTTTGTTTGAAATCCCCACACTGGCATAATAAGCTTGAATAGTCGTACAGCGGAGAAACTTTCATATCCTGTAACGAAGAAAATTCCATATATAATATTTTATACAGATATATCCATAGCAGCAACTTTACAAACTTTTTTAGCGAAATGTTGCTTTTACACATAAAGTAGCCAGTGATAAGCAGAAAGCAGTTTATGCCCGTTTTACCCCATATTCCAAACAACCAAAGGAATAGGGTATTTACATCAGTAGGATTTGACATCATTGGACCTTCAGGTAATGTAAGTCCAAAATTGACAACAAAATGATGAGCAATAATCATCAGCATACAGATGATACGGTAAAGCTCAAGATTAGAGGAACGAATTTTGCGTCCCCCCCCCTCTGTTATAGGTAAGTCGCTGATAGCACACATTTTATCACATGTCATCCTTTATACATATTCTCGTAATAGGATTGATAATCACCACTAGTGACATTATCGAGCCACTCCTGATTGTCAAGATACCAGCGAACTGTTCTCTCAATACCCTCTTCAAACTGAAGTGAAGGCTCCCATCCAAGTTCCTTCTGGAGTTTGGTGCTATCAATAGCATAACGAGCATCATGGCCAAGACGATCGGTTACATACGTGATGAGATCAAGATCTTCTCCCTCCTTGCGACCGAGAAGGCGATCCACGGTGTTGATGACTACTTTGATAATATCAATATTCTTCCACTCGTTGAAGCCACCAATATTGTACGTCTCCGCAATGGTTCCCTTATGGAAAATAAGGTCGATAGCTCGTGCATGATCTTCAACATAGAGCCAGTCGCGCACATTCTCCCCCTTACCATAGACAGGAAGAGGCTTACGATGACGAATGTTATTAATGAAGAGTGGAATCAACTTTTCGGGAAATTGGTAAGGGCCGTAGTTGTTCGAGCAGTTGGTTACAATAGTAGGCATGCCATATGTATCGTGAAAAGCGCGAACAAAGTGGTCTGAACTTGCCTTCGATGCAGAGTAAGGGCTATGAGGATTGTACTTGGTAGTTTCATAAAAGAAATCATCTCCATAAGCCAAATGATGTTTGCTTGAACTTGCTGTTGTAGTGAAAGGAGGCTCAATACCTTCAGGATGATTCATTGCGAGAGCGCCATATACCTCATCTGTTGAGATGTGATAGAAGCGCTTTCCCTCATATTTTTTAGGGAGAGATTCCCAATAAAGCTTGGCGGCCTGAAGAAGCGAGAGTGTACCCATGACATTGGTACGGGCAAAAGTAAATGGGTCCTTGATGGACCGATCGACATGGCTCTCAGCAGCAAGATGGATAATACCATCAATCTGCTCCTCCTGCATCAGTCTGTAAAATGCATCAAAGTCGCAGATATCCATCTTAACAAACTTATAATTAGACTTGTCCTCAATATCCTTAAGGTTGGCCAGATTACCTGCGTATGTGAGTGCATCGAGGTTGATTATCTTGTACTCAGGGTATTTATTTACAAACAGGCGGACTACGTGCGAACCAATAAAGCCTGCGCCACCAGTGATAACTATGTTTTTCATTAGCGACCTGTTTTTCCTAATATGTTTGTACTATTAACATCATGTTTAAGTTCTTCAATAACCTTCAGAAGGTATTGACCATATTGATTTTTTAGCATGGGTTGCGCAAGTTCACGTATACGCTCTTCAGTTATCCACCCCTTACGATAAGCGATGGCTTCAAGACTCGCAATCTTAAGGCCCTGGCGTTTCTCTACTACCTCAATAAAAGTAGATGCCTCTGAAAGGGAATCATGAGTACCAGTATCAAGCCAAGCGAAACCACGACCAAGAAGAGCAATTTTTAATTCACCATCTTTGAGGAATTTCTGATTGACAGAAGTAATCTCATATTCTCCTCTTGCTGAAGGTTTGATCTCTGATGCCACTTTCACAACCTTATTCGGATAGAAATAAAGGCCTACGACAGCATAGTTAGACTTCGGTTTTGTTGGCTTCTCTTCAATTGAGAGGCAATTTCCATTTTTATCAAATTCTGCCACACCATAACGTTCTGGATCGGATACCCAATAGCCAAAAATAGTAGCTTTTCCATTATCTGCATCTTTAACCGCTTGTTTCAACTGCTTCGTGAAGCCACTACCGTAGAAGATATTGTCACCAAGGACAAGACAAACGCTATCATTGCCAATAAATTCAGCACCTATGGTGAAGGCCTGAGCTAAACCATCAGGTGAAGGCTGTTCGGCATATTTAAAGCGAACTCCATAATCAGAGCCGTCCCCAAGCAGACGCTTAAAACTCGGGAGATCATACGGAGTTGAGATGATTAAAATATCCCTTATGCCAGCAAGCATGAGAACAGAGATTGGATAATAAATCATCGGTTTGTCATAAATTGGCATAAGCTGCTTGCTTATGCCTTTGGTAATCGGATAGAGGCGAGTTCCTGAACCGCCTGCAAGAACAATACCCTTCATGTTTTGCGACTTATTTTTAGACTATAAACTTACCTACATAACCATACTTTTCATTACCGATCCAAACTCTTCATTAAAAAACCTTGGCTTATATGGGGCATCTTTTTTATTTTGTTGACTATCTTCATATCAACATATGGGAGTGAGCCAACGTAGTTTGTATTCATTATCTTTATCTTTTGCAATCTCATAGTTTCAAACTATAACAATCATTATTTTTGGTTCCGGAGAACTTGATCATGCCTTGAACCAAATTCTGATAGGTTTTCACATATCAAAAATAAAGAACCGCACTGCAAGGACTGCCATAACTCATATACATGAGATATTATCGCGAACAGCTTATCAAAAAGAGTTGTCTTCTGTCATACATGTGCAGCAGCAACAAACACAGACTTGCAACAATACTTGACGGACCGTTGAGATTATTTACACCAAAAATTAATGTTCTATCATCAAACGAGTGTCATTGTAGGATCTCAGTATAAACAATAATCATCTCAACTTGTTTATAGGAAACCACATCAGACCTTATGGATAAGTAATAATGGTTAGGTTCATATAGACCTGAAACTAGAGGAATTTACAATACCTGCAATTGCCATAAATTGCCGTATTATATGTAATTCTATAGAGATCTACGAAACCTAAAGAACGCAACAACCTTGGAATGTATGAAATACGAATTACACCATTAGTTGGTGTTCGATTTCACTTTACGTTCTGCCTGAAATATATAAAACAACATTTTATTATTGGAGTGACAGATGCAATCGAGCCAATGAGTTTTACCGCGCTTGGACATATACGCTATCAAATACTTTCGTAATCGTTACTTTTTTTACTGAACGAAGTTTCCTTCGCCGTTAAGTTCTTTCTGTATATATTCAAGAGCTGCTATCTTTGCTTTCGTTTCTTCAACATTGAGAAGTCGAGTGTTATTCGAGTTAAACTCAGTGAGGACATTACGTTCTGTCTCGCCCTCCTTGAAGAATTTGTCATAATTCAAACCTCGATTATCTGCCGGCACGCGATAGAAATCGCCCATATCCTCTGCCTTTGCGCATTCCTCATTGGTGAGAAGGGTCTCATACATCTTCTCGCCGTGACGAATGCCAATAATCTTAATGTCCTCCTTCTTGCCTCCGAAGAGTTCACATACGGCCTCTGCCTGTGTCTGGATAGTGCATGCTGGTGCCTTCTGAACAAGAATATCGCCATTCTGGCCGTGTTCAAAGGCGAAAAGAACGAGATCGACAGCCTCCTCAAGAGACATGATGAAGCGCGTCATCTTGGGCTCGGTGAGGGTTATTGGATTGCCACTACGAATTTGCTCAATCCAAAGAGGAATAACGGAACCACGTGAACACATTACGTTGCCATAGCGCGTGCAGCATATCTTGGTGTTGCCAGAGTAACGAGACTTGGCAACAGCAATCTTCTCCTCAATAGCCTTGGTAATACCCATAGCATTGATAGGATATGCAGCCTTATCGGTCGAAAGGCAGATGACCGCTTTGACACCGGCATCAATTGCAGCGGTAAGGACATTGTCCGTACCGATAACATTGGTCTTAACAGCCTCCATAGGGAAGAACTCGCATGAAGGAACCTGTTTGAGGGCTGCTGCATGAAATATGTAATCGACACCCGGCATAGCGTTCCTGCAAGACTGCAGATCGCGGACATCGCCAATGAAGAACTTGATCTTACTTGCATATTTAGGATATTTTGCCTGATATTCGTGACGCATATCGTCCTGCTTTTTCTCGTCACGTGAGAAAATACGGATTTCCGCGATGTCCGTCATCAAAAAACGGTTGAGGACTGCGTTTCCGAAAGAACCGGTACCACCGGTAATCATAAGCGTTTTACCAGCAAAAATTGACATAACTATATTATTTATTGTTTATTGTTATTCTTTTATTACTTTATCAAAGAATGTATCCGGTCTCTCGGGATTGAAAATCTCATTGCAATACATCACCGTAACAAGATCTTGTGTATCAGAAAGATTGATGATATTGTGTGTATAGCCAGGAAGCATGATCACAGACTGAATTTTGTCTCCAGAGACTTCATATTCGAGAATTTCCGCATCAGGATCATTCTCGTTGCGCATCCGAATGAGTCCATGACCACTGACTACGATGAACTGCTCCCACTTGGTGTGATGCCAATGCTCTCCCTTTGTAATTCCGGGTTTAGAAATGTTGATGGAGACTTGGCCACAGTTGAGAGTATGAACGAGTTCCGTAAAGCTGCCTCGACCATCAACATTCATTTTGAGGTCAAAGATTGCCTTTTCCTTTGGCAGGTAGGAGAGATAGGTGCTATAGAGGCGTTTTGCGAACGAGTCGGCTGGCATTTCAGGAATCATCAAGGTCTTTGGCATTTCGGCAAACTTGTGAAGGAGGTCCACAATCTCACCCAATTTGACATGATGAGTGACCGTAGCGGCACAATAGCGACCATCTGGGGTCAGCACTGTTTTTACACCATCAAACTCGCAATGGTGTTCCTCACCCTTGAGCGCGCAAATCATTTCCTCCACAAGATCGTCGATATAGAGAAGTTCCATATCGACAGTCGGATCATTGACAGTGATGGGAAGATCGTTAGCAATATTGTTGCAGAAAGTGGCAACAGCCGAATTGTAGTTGGGACGGCACCACTTTCCATAGAGATTGGGGAATCGGTAGACGAGAACCTTTGCGCCCGTTTCTTCACCATACCGAAACATGAGCTCTTCGCCAGCCTTCTTGCTCTTTCCGTATTCACTTGTACCGAAGCGCCCGGCGAGAGTGGCTTGGATCGAGCTTGATATCATCACCGGACAGTTATTTCCATACTTCTTTAGCGTGTTCAAGAGAACCGTAGCAAAGCCAAAGTTGCCTTCCATGAACTCCTTGGAGTCCTGTGGACGGTTGACGCCGGCGAGGTTGAATACGAAGTCACACTCCTTGCACCACTGGTCGAGTTGTTCCGGCGTAGATTCAAGATCATACTCAAACACCTCGTCAATAACGAGGTCTCCATAGCACTTTGCTTTGCCTGACTTGATATTGTTGAGTTGGGCGCAGAGGTTCTTGCCTACAAACCCCTTTGCACCTGTTACTAATACTTTCATTTCCCGATTTATTCATTAGAATTTTCTCCACACCATCTTGTTAACGACACCCACATAAGACTGGATGATCTTGACCACTTTCGTGCTGACATTCTCGTCCGTGTAATCAGGCACGGGTGTACCGTAGTCTCCGTTCTTCACGAGTTCAACAGCTGTGTCGACCGACTGAAGCAGTCCCCGCTCATCTATACCGGATAAAATGAATCCTGCTTTATCGAGGGATTCAGGTCGCTCGGTGGAGGTGCGGATGCAGACTGCCGGGAAAGGATGGCCGACACTGGTGAAGAAGCTGCTCTCCTCGGGGAGTGTACCGGAATCGGATACGACACAGAAGGCATTCATTTGTAGGCAATTATAGCCATGAAAGCCAAGAGGTTCATGCTGTATGACTCTTTTATCCAGAACAAAACCCGAAGCCTTAAGTCTGTTTCTGCTTCTTGGATGACAACTGTAAAGAATAGGCATATCATACTTTTCAGCCATTTTATTGATAGCAGAAAACAGAGATATGAAATTCTTTTCCGTGTCGATATTCTCTTCCCTGTGTGCAGAGAGCAGTATGTATCTTCCCTTTTCCAACCCAAGATGCTGATGGATGTCTGAAGCCTCAATACTGGCAAGGTTCTGATGGAGCACTTCCGCCATGGGGGAGCCGGTCACATACGTTCGCTCTTTAGGCAGCCCGCAATCGGCAAGATAACGCCGCGCATGCTCCGAGTAGGCGAGGTTAACATCGGAAATAATGTCGACAATTCGACGGTTGGTCTCCTCGGGCAGGCATTCATCCTTGCAACGGTTGCCGGCCTCCATATGGAAGATCGGAATATGCAGACGCTTGGCACCGATAACTGAAAGGCAACTGTTGGTATCACCCAGAACAAGTACTGCATCGGGGTTGATCGCAACCATGAGCTTGTAACTGGCATTGATGATATTGCCGCAGGTAGCCCCAAGATCATCCCCAACAGCATCCATATACACTTCCGGCTCAGCTATATTAAGATCACGGAAAAAGATGCCGTTCAGATTGTAGTCATAGTTCTGTCCGGTATGGGCGAGAATCACATCGAAATATTTACGGGTCTTGTTTATAACAGCCGCCAGACGAATGATTTCGGGGCGGGTTCCTACGATGATAAGCAATTTGAGTTTCCCGTTGTTTTTGAAACTTACATTGCTATAATCTGTTCGCAAATTCATATTTTTATAGACTTTTTAATGTTTCCCGGTTAATCGTATAATCCCGTAGTGCTACCGGCTCATTAGATACTTCTGTTTGTATTCTACAAGTACGATACAAAACGAACATGCGTGAAACTGAACCAACTAATCAGCATGCGTCACAGCATGTCCTCCGGCGTCAGCGGCGTATA
>UMDA01044895.1_pt1 | contig 24052 bp, 20 predicted proteins | sample 1964381 | NCBI WGS metagenome assembly UMDA01 (sample SAMEA4835983, study PRJEB28245) | human gut metagenome | biome: gut microbiome; material: fecal sample | place: Denmark | collected 2008 | reverse complement strand
CCGGCGGGTATATTGCAGGAAAGGAACTTTTGGTTGAGAGATCTGCCAATCGATTGACTGCACCTGGAATTGGTAGTGAAGGCGGGGCTATGTTTAATCAGCATAGACTTATTTTTCAGGGGCTTTTTATGGCGCCATCGATTGTTTCTGAAGCTGTTAAAGGGGCTATACTTGCTGCAAAAGTATTTGAGGATATTGGTTTTAATTCTGCTCCGCGCTATGATGAAGCAAGAACTGATATTATACAGAATATAATATTTGGTAAGCCTGAACATTTGGAAGAGTTTTGTAGGACAATTCAATCTTTATCACCTGTAAACGGATATGTAACACCAATTCCAGAATATATTCCGGGGTATGAGGATCAGGTAATTATGGCAGGGGGAACGTTTATTGAGGGCTCTACAATAGAGCTTTCGGCCGATGGGCCTATGCGTGAACCTTATGTTGCGTATATGCAGGGCGGGTTAAATTATGCGCATGTAAAGATTTGCTTGGAAGAGATTGTAAAGAAGCTGTAAGTAATTTATTTCCCCCCCCTTTACAAAAAAAATTTATCATGTAATATAATAAATGTAGAAACTCTTGTGGGGGTTTAGCTCAGCTGGTAGAGCACCTGCTTTGCACGCAGGGGGTCAGGAGTTCGAATCTCCTAACCTCCACCATTTCAAACAAATGGAACTATTAAAATCAGCGCCTTCGGGCGCTTTTTTAGTATGTTTGAATCCCATTAAGCATAATAAACATAGTGAGCTTGTTGATACAATCCTGACAAATCTTGGTGTTTATTGCTTTTAACTCGTTTTGCTGTGCAACTCTGTTTGCATCAACAAGCTTAATCTGTTCTTTGGTTAAACCTGAATGATTCTCAAAATACTTTTTGCAAGGACTGCGTTTTACAGTTGGCGTGTCATTAGCTTTAATATACACCTTCTTTCTTTGGTATTCACCGACAAAAAACCAATATAATATTCAACAATTTGCCTTTTTTATATAAAATCATAATAAAGGAGGTTTATATGGTTTCATCATTAAGACACATGGTTTATAAAAACTATGGTAAAATTTGCTATTTACACTATTTTAGAAGAATGATTAAAGATTATGAATCTGGTAAATGGGATTTTGATATTACAACTATAGTAAAGAATATTAAAGTTGAAGTTCCATGCCCTAAATATGTTTGCAAAAGAGGTTTTACAAAAAGATTATGCCTGACAATTACTAATGATGATTTATTCCTGAAAGAATTTGACAGGTATTTAAACGGATACATTCGACCTGCACAGGAATTAAGAAAAAATCTGATTTTAGCCAGGCGAATTTTTGTAAAAAAATATGGATATTTTACCCGATATAATCAAGATTGTTCAAATGCAAGATATGATTGCAAAAACTGCGGCAGCATTGAAGAATGTATGCTAGCTAAAAAATTAAGCAAAAAAGAGGAGCATATATACAAAGTAACAAGACTTGCAGAGATCTTATACGGTAATTTAAACCATGGATACTGGGTGGATTTGGTCAAAACTTAATCTCTTCCGGTATTGCGTAAAGAACTGTTTCAGAACGCCAGGGCGAATAGTGACCGAGTTTGAAATGGTAATTCTTAAGATTTTTGTTTAAATACAGAGGTATATTTACGAAATCTTCATTTGAATGATAAATTGAGATTGCAAGCTGAGGTCTGCACTCTTGTATTGTTTTAATTCCGCCTTCTAAAGCCGGCATTTCTGCACCCTCAATATCCATTTTTATGAAATCAGGCATTATATTATTGTTACAACAAAATTTATCCATTGTTGTTGCGTTAATCTGTATTTTTTCCCATTTTGCCATATCAGCTGGCGGGTTATTATTGGAAAAATCACAATATGAACAAACAGAGAGTTGTTTGTTGAGATAGAAATTACCAACTTTTTCTTCATTCCCTAACGCAAAAGGAATTATGTTTAACCTTCCATCAAGTATAAATTTTTCTATCCATTCGCATTTTGCATAATCATATATAACTTCAAAACCATATGTTTTTTCGAGATTTGGCATAAGTTTATTGTATGCAATGACATTTAAACCAGAATTTAATCCAAGGTCAAATGCTATTTTCACCTGATTTTTATTTATTTTTTCTAAATATTGATTTTTAATTGTAAAATTGCCATTTTCTTTTAATACATGTTTTTGTCTGAAATAATCATCAGCCAGTTGTGGATTGGTTAGTTTGGCTCTGATTTTGAAAATAAGCTTATATAAATCCTTGTCTTCTTTTTCTTCGAAAATATTAATAATTTTTTCAAGATTATTTTCATTAAGTACTTGTAAAACATCCCTATAATAATCACTGATAAATGGGGTTTGTATGAGAAAAGGGATATCATATAAATCAAGTATAGAGTTTACTGTACTAAAATCTTTTCGAGTTCCCATAATTACCATATCATAGTTCTCTTTAGGAAAATCAGTAAACTCTTTTAATGTCCAGACAGGCAGGCTGCAAAAAGTTCCATCAACAGCATTATCAATAAAACCGATTACCTTGGTAAGTGGTTTATAGATTTTCAGGTCATTCAGAATTTTTTCTCCTGTTGCACAAGCACCGAATATTACAAAATTTCCGACATCCGGTAATTTGTCATACAAGTCCTCAAATAATTGTTCTTTAATCATCATTGTTCCTCACATCAATAACCTGTCCTGTGATATCAGAAAGTAAAACCTTAAGTGATTTTTTTGCTACGATAACAGGATTCAAAAGAGTTTTTTCCGGCTCTTTCCCGAACACTTTATATCTCATCGGGGTGTTGGTCCTTGCCGGATTAATCACATTTACACGGATTTTGTCGTTTATTAGCTCCTCAGAAAGCGCTTGTACAAGATTAACTATGCCGGCCTTAGCAGAAGAGTATGTAGAATACAATGCTCTTCCCCTGGTATAAGAACTTGATGCAAACAGTAATAATGCGCCGGCAGATTCTTTTAGGTATGGTATGGATGCCTTTGCAACATGAATTGAACCAAGATAATTTACTTCAAATTCTTTGCGTATGTCGGATACGCTTCTATCGGCTAATTTTCCCAGTTTTAAAACTCCTGCTGTATTAATTACGCAGTCAATATTTTTAGTCCTGCAGTAAACCTTTTCTAAAAATTTTTCTACCTGTCCAAATTGGGAAATGTCGCATCCTTTAGACAGAGAGGTTATGAATACATTAGCTCCGTTTTTTTGTGCAATTTCAGAGATGCATCTGCCTATACCGCTGCTGCCGCCAAAAATAACGATATCCTTATTACGCAGGTTTTCTAAGGGGATGTCTTCCGGTAAAGTTGATTTTTTTAATTGAAACAATTTATCTGCAATATAAATATCCAGAGGGTATGTGATTTTAATATTTTCGATTTCACCTTCAACAACAAAAACAGGACATAGTTTATGTTTTAATACTAGGCCGCAATCATCAGTGAAGTTATTATCGTCTTTTGATAGTTCGTGAGCTTTTTTGATAGCAGACAGCTTAAAGCATTGAGGAGTTTGCCCTCTCATAAGACTATTCCTATGGGGAACAGCATCTATAATGTTATCCTGAACTTTGATAATTGTATCACTTGCTTTTATCGCAACATCAACAGCGCTGTATTCATCTAAAGCTGAAATACAGTCAGAAATTATTTTTTGATTTAAAAATGGTCTGGCACAGTCGTGAATAATTACATTTGCTTCTTTATCTTTAATTGAATTAATTCCGATATAAGAACTTTCTTTGCGTGTACTCCCGCCGTTAAGCAATTTGGAAACTTTCGTCCAATTATTCCTTAAGATAATTTCTTCTGTGAGAGTTCTGTATTCAGGAGTTATGACAATAATAATCTCATCGATTAAAGAATTATGTTCAAAGATTTCAACGGAATGTTCAAGAACAGTTTTTCCGGCAATTTTAATGAACTGCTTAGGTAAATCATTATCAAAGCGGATTCCTGCTCCAGAGGCTAATATTATGGCATAATTTTTTAACATGAAATGTAATCCTTTTTTAGGAACAAGTCTTTAAAAGTTGGTCTGATAAATGGTCTGACTTCTATGTTTTGATTTGGAGTAAGGTATAAGATGTGGTCATCTAACAGCGTAAGGAAGAAATTATAATCAAAATTTGCTATTAGTATAACATCGCATTGTATATTTCCGAGTTCATTTGGCGCAATGCACTTAAAGCCAAAAAATTGTCTTTTGGATTCGTCTTCAAATCTTAAGTCCGCAACAGCAACAATATTCAGATTGGATAAATCGTAATTTGAAAATATTGCATGCGAAAATTGACCGGCTCCATAAACGGCTATTTTTTTATTTTTGTATCTTTTAGCTAATTTATTTATTTTTGATTGTGCATTATAAATTTTTAAGTATTCTTGAAAATTCATGCTCTCCTCTCTGCCACAATTCTTTTTCCATATATTCTGTTATCTTTTCACCAGTAGTTTTGTTTTTATCTATCATTAAAAGTTTGATATTTTTAATTCGTTTGTCTTTTAAATAGTCATTATTATTGACAATAACTTCGTTGAATATTTTTGAGAGAGTTTCGTTATCATAAACCTTATAGTAAGAGTCAGTAATCATTTTTACTAAATTATTAAAGCTTTGTTTCTGTTCATCTTTTCTCAAATGGATAACCGGTTTAGCGGTCGGTAAATATTCACTAAGAAATGAAATACAGTCTGTAATTAAATAATCAGAGCCTGCAAACATTTCATAGTAATCTCCGCCGGTGTAAATAGTTCCGATTTTTTTCCACTCTTCAAAGTAATTTTCGATTTCTGACAGAGTTTTAATCTTATGTCTTAATACACGGTCTTTAAAAACGGGATGCGGTCTAAAAATCCATTCATATTCAGGATGGGATTTTGCTAACTGCAAGATAAATTCACCATTTTTGTCAAATGTTGCAGTAGCGTAATCTATATTTTCCTGTTCAAAACAATTATGAGGTGAGTAGATTATTCTTTTTTTGTTAGTTTTCCATATTGTATCTATTTTCGATTTATCAAGAGTTTTGTAACTATCAAGTTTGCAAGAACCAATAGCTGTACAATTTTTAGCATTAAACTTTTGTTGGTATTCTTCTTTATGCAAATCAGATTCTACAAAATATTTCCAGAGTTTGCCGTGAAAACCAAGTAAATAATTCATGTAGCTGTTTAGTGAATAGTAGCAGTATGGGACATAGCAAATCAGTGCATTCTTACTGGTATTGAACGGATTTTGGTTATCAGGAATTAACCAGGGCTGCTGGTAGAAAACGATGTCCGGTTTAAATTTTTTTAGTTTTATATGTACCTGTTGCTTGATATCATAAACTACTTTATAGTTTATTCCTTTTTCCTCAAAAAATTTAATTCCTTTTAACATATGTTCTTGAGGTGAAATGCCGATTTCAGATTTTTTAAAATAGGCAAGCATTACAAACGGTTCGAAATGTTTGCTCTTTAATAATGCTTCAAATAATGAGGCACAGGAACTCCACTTTTGAATTTCTGTAACCCAGAATCCAACTTGAATTTTTCGACGTCTGGCTAAAAACCTAAGTTTAAATAAATGTTTCTGGTATCGGAGATTCATTATTAAGTTCAAGAGTTTATTTGTAGAAAAGTTAATTATCTGCTTTTCAAATAAATAGATAACAATCCTGTTTCTTCTTATTTCAAATTCAAATATCGGTTCAAAGAGCTTTGTCCAGTAAAGTTTTCTATAATTACTAATAGCTTGTAGTAACCTATCGTATTCTGTAAGGTATTTTTTGTTTTCTTTTGGGATTTTTTTACATTCTTTAGCTATTTTGTATAAATATTTAATGTTTTTCTTTTGAACAAAACTGTTGTGTATTGCGTACCATTGCCAGAGATATGCATAAATAGTTTTATTTAAACAATGTGCGAAAATAATATTAAAATCTTTTAACTTTGCAGAGAGTAGTATTTTTTTTATAGCAATATGGGTTTTGAATAAATGAGGTAAAGTTGTTTTATTATTTTTTGATAGACTATTTTCGGTATTTTGACGATAATAATATAAATTTTCATATAAGACAGAAATTGAATTTGCATGAAGGCAGGCATTAATATAAAAAACCCTGTCTTCACCGGCTTGAATATTAATCGGAAATTTGAGATTATATTTTTTCAAAAATTCGACTTTATATAATTTTGCCCATGGTTCGCACGGGCTAATTACGATATTTTCCACAGATTTTTCAAAAGTAGTGCTTTTGCCTTCCAATTCAATATATAAATCTTGCAGTCTGCCATCACTGGTGCAGGTCTGGTCAGTAAATTTATTATGAGAAAATAATAACATATCACAATCATTTCCTGTTGCAGCTTTATAAGCTTGTTCGCAGGCGTTGTGCGCCAGCCAGTCATCTGAATCAACAAACATTATATATTTGCCTTTAGCTTGCTGCATTCCGCGATTTCTGGCAGCAGATACACCTTTATTGGGCTGAGAAATAACAGTGAATCTTTTATCTTTTTGTTCGTATTCTTCTAAAATTTCCGAAGACTTATCGGTAGAACCATCATCTACACAGATTATTTCTATATCCGTAAATGTTTGGTTAATGATACTATCAAGACATTCATGCAGATATTTTTCTACGTTGTAGACGGGGATTATAATACTAATCTTTACTTCTTCTTGCAACTCTCAACTCCAAAATTCTACATTTATGTGACTAATTAATCATTATGATAGTACACGAATGTCTGGTTGTCAAATGAAAATATCAGACATCTGTATTGTTTATAAAGTAACATAGAGGTCTTAAAATAATTATTGAATGATACTAGAAACTGACAAAAAGATTATAGGCAATAAGTTTAAAGAATACAGAAAGAGTAAGCAGCTAACTCAATTTGAATTAGCAGAAAAAGTTGGATTAAATGAAAAACAAATTTCGCGTATTGAGGCAGGGTTGAACTATCCTACATATCTTACTTTTGTAAAGCTTTTAGATGTGCTTGATGTCAATATTCTTGATTTTGTTCAATCTGCACCGTTAACAAATAATCCTTTACAGGATGAAATTATGCATTTAACAAAAAATGCAGATAATATTGAATTAAAAACATACATAGATGTCTTAAAATCTTTAAAAAGGAATTTAAAGAACTTTAAGGGAAGCTGTTAAATTAAGATTTTTGCCCATAATTCATCAGGAATACTGTTATTATTGTTTTTATAAATTTCAATAGCTTCTTTGTGGCGTTGTATGATTTTATTTTCACCTGTCAAATAGTTGTATTCAGACAATCTTCCAGCAGCATTCATTCTTTCACGGTTTATTGCTTCATACTTAACACTGAATTTTGCACCTTCCAGCCACTCTTGTTTCATTTTTTGTACAAGATTTTCTTTTTTCTTGAGTGCATCTTTAATTTTTCTACTGTGCGGTAATTTTGCAAGTCCTGCTTTTAATTCCTGTATTTCAATATTAGCCGCAAGAATTGTTGCTTCCATAACCCTCATATCTTTCCAGATATCCCCTATAGGATAAATATCAACGCCTGCCAGTCTGTCAACTTTATGCGTAAATTTCTGCTCAATAGTTTCAAATATTTTGTTCAGTTGATGTTCAATATTGGGAAATTTTTTGAGCAATGATGAGTTATTATTTCTGACAAAGTTTCTGGCTTCCCGTGCAATGTTGTTATGGTTCGTCTGTCTTGAGTAAACATCAATTTTTTCTCTAAGAAGCTGTTCATACTGATTTTGGAGCCGTAATAACAAATCTTTTTTAGAAAGCACCGCCGCCGGCTTATTAATATTCTTTGCTCTATCGGATGAAATTATATCAATCAGTTCTTTTGTGGAAAGCTTTTCGTCTTTATTAATATTATTTTTATTAATCTGGTGATAGTATTTATCCATGGCAGAAATTTTGAGAAGTTTTTGTTCCAAATATTTATTTTCAATGTTTTCAATTTCTTTAAAATAATCCAGAGCAGCTTTATTTTTCTTTGCTTCCATTTCAATATTTTTATCCATTGTTTTTAAGGTTGATTGCAAGTTTCCGTGTTTTTTAAGCTCTTCTGTTAACCTTGGAATGTCAGGATGATTTGGATTATTTTTTAATAAAGAATTTAGATGGCTTGACTGTGTTCTTAATTTAAATCTCTGATTTGACAGTCTTGCAAACCTGTCCAGGCGCAGTCTGTTTTGTAAAATTTCAAGCAATACTTCTTTTTCTAACGCAGTTTCAGGTGCTTTTACTTTTAAATTTTGTGCCCATATATCTTGAGTTAGAAGAACTTTTAATTGATTTCTCAGTATTTCAGGTTTTGGCCCGCCTTTAAAAGTATAATTTTTTGCAGGAAAATTTGAACTGCCCCAAACAGAGTTAATAAACATAAATAGACCTTTCTTTTTTAATACACACTCACTTAACTACTAATTTTAAAACCAAATAAAAAATTTTTTGCTAAATTATATAAAAATTTTAACAAATAGTTACAACTCATCCGGTAAATTTATAGCTGGCAGGCTAAGGGTTATGTTATCTCCGGCTTGAATTACAGTAGAATTTTTAGGAATAATTCTTTCCTGTTTACGTTTAATTAGGATTGCGAGAGATTTTTGCGGAAATTCAACGCATCTTATCTGTTTTCCTACCCAGTCGTGATTTTCAGGAACAGTAATACGCAGGAGTTTTACAGCACACTCTTCTTCATAATCATTGAATGTTTTTTTGATATCAACCTGCGGGTCAATCATATTTGTCATTTTTGCTGCAAGAGGCAGGAATGTTCCTTGAATTGCAACAGATAATATTGAGATTAAAAAGACCAGATGAAACAAGTCGTAATGCAGCGTAATACCGCTGTCCATTGCGATAATTGCAAAAACAATTGAGGCAACGCCCCTGAGTCCGGCCCATGAAACAAGAAGACACTGATTAATACCTGATTTAAAAAAAGATAGCAGCAAGAACACAGCTGCCGGTCGTGCTATAAAAGTTAAAAATAAAAATATCAACATACCTGTAAGAAGAATTGAAGGCACTTCGCGCGGGAAAGCCAGAAGGCCAAGTGTAAAAAATATTCCTATTTGTGCAAGTTTTGTTATGCCGTCAAAAAAATGCATCATTGGTACTTTATTTAGAATGTTTGCGTTTCCAAGAATTATTCCGAGGAAATACACTGCCAGAAACGGGTTTCCATCACAAAAGAACGGAAGCAGATAGGATAATAAAACTAGCGCAATAATAAACAGTGAGCCGTTTTCATCAGTAATAATACTGGTTTTTTCATATATGTAAATTGATATTTTTGCAACCAGAACTCCGATTAAAATCCCGAAAATCATTTGTTTAAAAAATAATGCGATTACAAATCCGGAGCTCTGGTTCTGCATAAGTGTTATTGCGAGAATAACGAGTACATACGACATCGGGTCGTTGCTTCCGCTCTCTATTTCCAGAAGCGGGGCCGTGTTTTCTTTCAGATGCAGATTTTTTGCTTTTAGAATTGAGAATACTGAAGCTGCGTCTGTAGAACTTATAACTGCACCTATCAAAAAACTTTCGAGAAAACTGAGTTCAAGTACAAAATGACAGAAAACACTGGTTAATACTGCCGTAAGAAAAACTCCTGCTGTTGAGAGTACAGCAGCCTTTGCAATTATAGGTTTTGCTGTTGTCCACTTTGTGCAGAAACCGCCGTAGAAAATTATAAATCCGAGTGCAAGCGAGGCAATATCTTTTGTGTTTGCAAAGTCGGCGAAGCTTATTTTAAAGATGCCGTCAGTCCCGAATAACATTCCAAGGCACATAAAGAAAAGCAGGGCGGGAATGCCTAGTGCATCCAGAAATTTATTTGAAAAAATGGCGAGAAGTATAACTGATGAGCAGAGTATTAATATGAAAAGCATTTAATGATTATAGCATTTGTAAACTTTCAGCATATTCCTCTATAAACTTATAGAAAAGGATGGATGTGTCTGCTCTGGGTGAATGAGGTTTCGAAAATACCGGAACAAAGCGCCCGTTTCCTGCAGTTACTGCATTTATCAAGAAAAGCTTTTTTCCATGATGATATGCTGTCTCTGCAAAATTCTTCTATTCTGCTGTCTGCAAGACATAGAGGGATATTATATACATCTGCGGTTATGTTGTATCTTACAAATTGTCTGACTGCTTCATATAATTCTTCTCTGTAATCATACGGGTCAATATTAATATCTTCATAATTCGTTTCTGCTCTTCCGTGGTATTCCATACCCATAAGTGCTATATGGGTTACAAATGGCAGATTTCTGTAGATATACTCTGCAATATCTTTAAGTTTCCGGTAATTCTGTTTTAATATGACTATTCTTATTTCAATTTTTTGTTTGTACTGTGCAAGATTGTACAAACCTTTGATAGTTTGCTGAAAACTTCCTTTGCTTCCGGTTATAAAATCGTGCTCTTCTGCTATGTCAGAGTACAGCGGGATACCGTAAGAAATATCAATATGTTTTATGTTGGATAGATTTTTAACCAGATTAATATCTTCAAAATTTCTTCCATTAGTCAAAATATGCACTTTTTGATTTGGAGATTTTCGGGCAATTTTGTACAGCAGTTTTAATAATTTTTCCGGATTCAGAGTTGGTTCACCGCCAGTTATACCGATGTTTTTGTCATTTTTTAAATCTATACAGTCAAGAATTTTTAAACACTCGTCATATCTTGACTGCTTTCCATCTGTCTGCGGGCACATTATGCATTTAGAATTACATAAATCCGTGACATAAAAGGCATTATGGCAGGAGTTTTTCTCCCACACAACAGTGCACTCACCGTTTGGATTTATTGATATAATATCGCCTTCCTGAAATGGAGATGGGGCATTTATCTGTACAGCAGCTGTTTTACAATCAGGGGTTTCGTTAACCATAAAGCATTTAGCGCCAATACGGATTAAAGGCAGTTTTTCGCATACGACTATTCTATTTCTGTCAAAAATATTATTTTTTGTTGTTATTTTTCCTGTAATCCATTTTGTTATATTAACAGGTTTGCCTTTGATTTTTTTCAAGCTTCATTTCTCCATACGGTCTTCTTGTTACCCATGACCAGAATATATCCATTATTTGTTCATCGTTTTGATTTAATAAATAAAATATATAATCAAGCACCATTTTGTTTTTCCTGCAGAAGCCGCTTTTTCTTCTGTCTCCCATTAAATCTTTTGTTTCAAGATAATTTCTTATCACATCAGCACCGCAATACTGCTGGTAAACGCATTCCGAACATACAGGCATGGTTTCAACACAGGAGTTTTTGACTATGCTGTGCATAATCTGGCCGTTAAAAATTTCGGAAAATTTTTCATTCACAGTTCCGAGACAGAAGTAATCGTCTCCCATCCTTGCAAGCATTCTCGCTTCATCTGCGGGATAAACTTTTCCGTCATAATTGTAAATTACTCCGGACAGGCCTGCGCCTGACGGTGACTGCAAATCTACAAATCCCGTTGAAAACGGGGTAAGTATACGTGTAAGAAACAGAGCAGTATAGCATTCTACAAAGTCTATTCCCTTCTTGTTAAGTTCTATTATATATTGCAGTGCATCTTTGTATGCAGAAATAAATTCTTCTGTTGAATAATCAAGTTCAGATTTATTTTTAATTGCATTCCCGTACGGGTTTAAGGCTCTTAGAAAGATTGTATTGTATCCCAGCTCTACATAGGTATCAATCACGCTTCTAAGTTTATTAATGTTTGTTTTTGTGATTGTCAAAAGCGGTGCACAGTCTCTGACCAGCTTAGAGTTTTCTATGAATTTATCATACGAACTTTCAAATATTCTGGATTTTCTATTTGTATCATGAAGCTGTTTAGGCCCGTCAAGCGAGGTTGAGATTTCAATTGAATGTTTTTTGAAAAAATCAATCTGTTCTTTTGAAATCTGCATAAGATTTGTGCAAATTACAAAGCTTAAGTTTTTTCTTGCAATTTTATTTACGAATTTGGCGTAAAGTATGCTCTCTTTAACTATATCCCAATTTAATAGAGGTTCTCCGCCCTGATATTCTATCTTTATATCATCTGAAGGTGATTGAAATATTAAATCAATAGTTTTTCTTGCGATTTCCCAGCTCATGTCATACTGTTTTGCATTCATATCAATACTTGAGGCGTGGCAGTATTTGCAAAGACAGTTACAGCGTAATGTTGCAACAATCATATGTAAATTCGGAGAACATTCGGCAAAAGCTTTTCTTGTTCTAAGTTTTATTGCAAGCAGGTCAAGAGCTTGTTCTTTTTCTTCCGTTATTGTAAGAAAATGTTTAGCTTTTAGCCTTTTATAGCATTCATCCTCCGCTTCTAATTTATATGAGTGAAATTTATCAAAATCATTCCTGCTGATTGTAAGCCATTCTCCGGCTTGATTCACCATAAGAACTGTATCACCTGAATATTTGAAGTTGAAAGGAAGAATAATATAAGAGGACAATTTACTAAACCTCAAATCTTTCAAAAGCTTTGTTATAAATAGCTTCTCTTAATTCTCCGAATTGGCTGTTAAGATTTTCTCTGAGCTGCTGTTCCTGAATATCTGAATTAAATTTATTAATATCAAAATTATCCGGAGAATTAACTTCTATAACATAATTAAATTCATCTTCCGAAATTAATACATTCGGCCATAAATATACTGTCTTCAAGATAGCATCTTTTCCGAAAACAGACTTAGAAAATTTATATTGAGTCATATTTCCTCTTAAAATCTTGAAGAATAATGTGAACTGTGCGAGCTGTGTGAATAATGCGAGCGGTGAGAGTAATGACCTGCAAGCTTTACATTATCCTTGTTGGTCAATTCAATGCCGGAATACAGAATAAAAGGCTTGCTGCTATTTTGCATAGATACAGCAGGATTTGATACTTCAGTCACATTAGAAGCAGTTACGGCCTTAGCCTCTAAACCTAAAAAAGACATAAAAAATAAGCCCAGAAAGGATACGCAGCTTATAATACGTTTAAATTTATTTTTCATACAAACTCCTTTCTTGGATTATAACTTATTTTTAAGTAAATTTGAAGTGTTTTAGACGTTTTATTACAATATGTTAAACAAAATAAGCCGGCCGGCTAGGTATTCAAAGCCAGTTTATTGTATCTTTCCTGAAGCCGTCTTATTCTTTCAGCAAGATAAGCCGTCTCACGTTTTTTTCCCAGCACTTCGTATATGTTTTTTGATTTCGTATACAAATTAACTGCATCTAGCGGCTTTCTTCTCTCAAGCATGTGCGCCAAATCCGAATATGTGAATGCAAGCTGGGTCTGCACACCTTCTTTGGGCGTAGGTTTTTTTAAGATACTGTCATAGTTTTTTACGTTTTGTTCGTAGTCTGCTATAACTCTCTTACAGCATTCTTTCTTCTGCTTGAGTATATTAAACAGGTCTTTTCTGTAATTAAGATTTTTGTATAAATATTCTAAATCAGTAAGTCTAGCAAGTTCATGAAGTCCGTCGTTCTTTTTACGGCTGTTTTCCAGCGCAATATGCAGGAGCTCTTCTGCTTTTGCATGCATGTTAAAATTAACACACAATTTACTCAACTCATTTATTAAAAGGTCGCTTAACCTGCCGTTTCCGTTAATTTTTAACTCGTCAGACAATTTTATCGTTCTGTCGCAGAAATCTTCAACCATCCCGCCATGTACAAACATGTCTCTTATTTCAATATAATCGCTCTTTGCACTTAAAATTTCCGGATTAGGTCTCAAACAGCGCCTGCTGAAATTTGCATACGCACTTTGAAATATATCACTTTGTTTCCCCATCTTTAATAAAAGCTTCATATATTAAAAAAGTCTTTTTAGTAAAAAAAATTGTCTCCTTTTTAATATATTTTTACAAATTCTCCCTTTTCCATGTATAATTTAAAGAGAAACGGAGAAATATAAATGAGTAAATATTTATTGGAAGTAGGTGTTGAGGAATTACCTTACAAGTTTATACCGATGGCAATTTCTCAATTGAAAAACGGATTTGAAACATTTTTAAATGACAATAATGTAAAATATGAAAAAGTTAACGTAATGGCAACCCCTAGACGTCTAGCAGTAATCGTAGACGGACTCGCTTCTTCTCAGCCTGATGTAGAAAAAGTTGTAAAAGGGCCGATTGCAAAAGTTGCGTTTGATGAAAATAATAATCTCACAAAAGCCGGAGAAGGGTTTGCTAACAAAAACGGCGTAAGTGCAGACGAACTCTATGTTGAAGATAATTACGTTTACGCAAAAATTTCAATTAAAGGCAAAAATACAAAAGATTTGCTGCAAGAAAATGTTCCGGTAATTTTCTCAAAACTTCAAGGTCCTCATTTTATGAGATGGGGCAGTAATGATGTTAAATTCTCACGTCCTATAAGATGGGTTTTATCAATTTTGGATAATGAAGAAGTTAAAATCAAAATTATTGACAAAGAATCTTCCAATATTACAAACGGACATAGATTTTCTAAGCAAAATATTGTGATTAATAATCCTGATGAATACGTTTCTAAGCTGCGTGAGGCAAACGTAATTGTTGATCCGGATGAAAGAAAACAGCGTATATTAGAATTGACCAAAATTGAAGCAGATAAGATTAATGCTGTTACAAAAATTTCCGATGATTTGCTTGAAGAAGTTACATTTATCTGCGAATGGCCTGTTGCCGTAACCTGCAATTTTGATGAAGCTTTCCTTACAATACCTCAAGAAGTTGCAGTAACAGTTATGGAAACTCATCAGAGATATTTTGCACTGTATACAAAAGACGGAAAACTTACAAACAAGTTTGTAACTATTACAAACTATACAGGTGATGAGTTTGAAAATATTAAGGCCGGCAATTTGCGTGTAATCAAAGCCCGTCTTGACGATGCTGTATTTTTCTTTAATGAAGACACCAAAAAACCTCTTGAGGCTTATGTTGAAAATCTCAAGGGCATGACTTTCCAAAAAGGTATGGGGTCTGTGTATGACAAAACTCAGCGTATTGTAAAGCTTTCTGAAAAAATAGCATCTTCTCTGGGAGTAAATAAAACTTCTATTAAGAGAACTGCTGAACTTTGCAAAGCTGATTTAGCAACAAACCTTGTATTTGAATTTACAGAGCTTCAAGGGTTTATCGGTGCTGACTATGCCAGAGTTTCAAAAGAAGCTCCGGAGGTTTCAGAAGGTATAAAAGAACATTATTTTCCGCTCAATGCTGATTCTGAAACAGCAAAATCTATTGAAGGACAGGTTGTCGGGATTGCTGATAAACTTGATACAATCTGTGCGGTATTTGTTTCCGGCAAAAAACCGACAGGTTCTTCTGACCCGCTCGGCGTAAGACGTGCAGCTCTCGGAATTATCAAGACAATTCTTGAGCATAATTTGAAGCTAAATGTTTCCGAATTGATTGATGAAACGCTGGCACTTCTTCCAGTAAAGGCGGATGTTAAAAAAGATGTTGAAGAATTTTTCGTACAAAGAGCTATTATATTCTTGAACAACGATTATCCGAAAACTGCTCTGGAAGCATGCGCACAAAACAATCCATGCGCGGATTTCTGCGATTATGTAAAACGTGTAGAAGTTATTGCAGGCGGTGTGGATGAAAAACTGGTTGAAAACGCAAACAGAGTTCTGCGTATTCTGAAAGAAGATGCTGGTGAAGTAAGGCCGGAACTTTTTGTCCAAAATGCTGAAAAAGATTTATATCAAGCAGTTCAGGCAATTAGTTTTAACGGTGATTACGCAAAATATCTCACTAATTTGACAGAAATTAACCCTGTTGTAACAAAATTCTTTGATGACGTACTTGTCATGGATAAGGATGAAAATATAAAAAATAACAGACTTGCACTATTGAAGAGTTTGAAAAATAAGTATATAATACTAACAGATTTCTCCCAAATGTAAAAATTTGTAACAACTTAAACAAAAAAGGTCAATTTTTACCTTGAGGGGACTTTAATATAGTACAAAGTGAAGGTAGTAAAACTAAAGAGGTCGTTATGTTCAACCTGAAATTTTTCAAGTCACTGAAAGAAGCATTAGATACAAAAGCAAATTTACTTACATTTGCAAGCGCACAGAGAAAAGCAAATGAAGAATATATAGAGTCATTGTCAAGCAATGAACTAAAAATAAAGGCTGACGAACAGAGGTTGGAAGCAATGGTCAGACAACAATTAAAAGAAGAATTTCCGAATATAGAAAAGAGTTCTTCTTACGACTTACTGGTTGACGCGGTCATCCATAATTACAAGTCAAAACAGCTTCAAGCCACCGACGGTGCAGAAATAAACTAGACACTGTCAATTAAAAAAAAATAAACAAACACCGTATTCAGGCGAATGGGGTGTTTTTTATTATGCAGAGTCTAAATAGCGCCGGTTGCAAAAGAGGCAGCTTCTTCATAAGGGTTTTCAAGACCTGCATCCTGAGCAGCTTTTAGCGCTGTTTCAAACGCTTTGTCTGAATTTTCTGCAATTTGCGGGTTTTCAAGCAGGGCTTTCAAGTCATGATTAGTATCATCTGCTCCCTTAAACAACATTGAGCGGCCGAGTGCCTCAGCTTTCGGGTCAGAAAAATCATTTAATTTCGGAGCTTCAGAAGATACTTCCTCAACAGGAATTTCTGCTTGCTGTTTTTGAATACCGTTAAAATTAACCTGATTTACACTAAATTTTGGACCATTTACTTCACTCATGTAGTTACCTCGCTTTATTTATTCAATTATATCATATTTTGCAGTTAATCAACCATCCATTTGTTCTAAAACCTCTGATTAATTTTTTTTGCTAGTTGAGGAGTAAATTTTAGGAAAATATTTACAAAAATTTACTATTTATAATGACTTTGTTATAATTAATATATGGGTAATGATATCGAGTCACTTCAGAATATATTAAAAAATGATCCTTCAAATTTTCAGGCAAGACGTGAACTTTCGATACTTCTCGTTAATAACGGGTTTAACGAGGAGGCCGAAGGAAATTTGCGCTATCTTTTAAAATATTTTCCGCAAGATGCTGAAATTTACTACAATTTAGGCATTGTTTACGAAAAATTGAAAAAATTTCCTGAGGCAAAAGAGTGTTATCAAAAAGCTGTTGAAATTTCTCCTCAGGAAGATTTTTATTACAATCTGGGGGATGTTCTGGTGGACTTAAAAGAATGGGACGAGGCAATCAGCGCTTTCCGCAAGGTTCTTGAAACAGACCCTGAGGATGGAAATTGTTATTTCAATCTGGGGGTTTGTTATTTTAACAAAGACGAAAAAAATCTTGCGCTGGATAATTTTCAAAAAGCTGTATCCATTAATCCACGAGATGTTTTTGCGTATTTTTACCTTGGATTTATATACCAGAATGACGGGCTTACAAATTTTGCGATAGATAGTTACAAAAAAGTTCTTGAAATTTCTCCGGACTACAGCTGGGCATATTTTAACCTCGGCTCAATTGCATACAAGAGCGGAAATATTGAGGAGGCAAAAGAGTATTTATTAAAAACTCTGGAGTATAATTCTTCTGATATTGAAGCGTATAAACTTCTTACAAAAATTTGCCTAAAATCCGGTGAGACAGAAGAAATACTGGAAATCCTTAGTACTAGAATAGATAAGGAGGAAAACGGAGACTTGTATTATTGTCTGGCAAGGGTTTATAAATACATTGGCGATTCGGAGAACTACTGCGCTAATCTTGAGCACGCGCTCGATAATCCTTATACGCTCTCTTTTTCAAAGAAAATTGTAAAACAGGAATTGGAATATATAAAAGAAATGCTCGGCAGAAACGCAGTCATTGAGCCGGAAACCAGTATAGAGGAATATTCAGAGGAAGAGCCGGAAGAAGACGAAGACTTTGAGGAAGAGTCTGAATATGATGACGAAGCTGATGAGTACGAAGAAGATGAAGAATATGATGATGACGGGGAAGAAGATAGTTAGGGTATGTTATCAAAGATTTTAATAAAAAATTATATATTAATTGATGAATTAGAGCTGAATCTGGCAGAAGGGTTGAATATTATAACAGGTGAAACGGGTGCCGGAAAAAGTATTCTTATCAACGCCATAGACATTGCATTTGGCGCAAAGGCAGGAAAAGAAGTTATTAAGGGCGATGCGGAAAAAGCCGTAATTGAATTAACTTTATGTAATAAAAAACAGGATTTATCAGAACTGTTTGATGAAAATGGTATTGATAACTGCGGATGCGAGATTGTTCTTTCAAGAGAGATTACCAAAACCGGTTCTCGTTCAAGAGTTAACGGGTGTCTGGTTAATCAGGAATTTATGCGGCATTTCCGCGAACTGTTTATCGATGTACATTCACAGCACCAGACTTACTCATTCTTACAGCCGAAATACCATATAATTCTGCTGGATGCGTATGCTAAAAATACCTGCGGTACTATGCTTGAAAACTATAGAAAAGAGTTTGGTGTATATAAAGATATGCAGGCAAGGCTTGAAGATCTAAAAAATTCTGCTGATAAAACTGAGGAACAAATTGATTTTCTTAAGTTTCAGGTTAATGAAATTGATGAAGCGCAGATTAAATCTGCAAATGAAGATGAGGAGCTTAACAACGAACTTGCAGTGCTTGAAAATGTTGAAAAGCTCAAAGATTTAACAGGGGCTTCATACTGGGCAATTTCCGGTGATGACGGCGCAATAATCGATGCTTTGATGCAGATTAAAATGAACCTCTCAAAAGCTTCCAATATGGATAGTTCGCTGGAGGAACAGGAAAGCAAGGTTATTGAAGCTATTGAAGTGTTGAAAGATTTGTCATCAAACCTGAGAGAATATTCAACCTCTCTTGATAATGATGAGGAGAGGATTAACTCAATTCAGGAAAGGCTGTTCTTACTGGATAAATTAAAACGCAAATACGGCGGGTCTTTAGAAAATGTTATGCTTCAAGGCGAAAAGCTCCGCGAAGAGCTTAATGGAATAGAGTTTTCTACTCAGAACATAGAAGAGCTGGAAAAAGAAATCGTGAAGAAAAAGAGCGAATTAGAACTGCTTGCGGGCGAAATTTCAGACGAAAGACAGAATTATGCAAAAGTGCTTTCCGGTCTTATTGTTGAAAAACTTGAAAAGCTGGAGCTTCCAAAAGTTAAGTTTGAAACTCACTTTGAGCGCGGCGAACTGTCTGCAAACGGGTTTGATAAAGTAGAATTCCTGATTTCGACAAATATTTCGGAAGGCTTGAAACCTCTTGCAAAAGTTGCATCCGGCGGTGAGATTTCGCGTGTAATGCTTGCAATAAAGACAATTTTTGCACAGAGTGACAACATCGGAACCGTTATATTTGATGAAATTGATACCGGAATTTCCGGAAAAACCTCGCAGGCTGTGGCTGATGAAGTTAAGGCGCTTTCCGAATATATGCAGATTATTATGATTACGCATCAGGCTATTATCGCCTCTAAATCAGACAGACATTTCTATGTCAAAAAGACGCAGGATGGAAAAACAAGTGTTGACATATCTATTCTGGAAGGCGAGGCTAAGCTTAAAGCCGTCGCAGAACTCGCAGGAGGCGAGATTACAGACGAGTCGCTCAAATTTGCTCAAACATTAATGGGCTAACTAATTCCTATGATAAGAAGGAGCTATAATTTTGCTGCATAGACGCAATAGCCTGTTCCATCTTCTGGAATTTAGCTTCAAGCTGTGCCTGATAAGTTTCAATGCTTGAGTTTTTCTTCGTAATTTTTTCTTCCATTTTCTTAATGTCAGAATCAAGAGTTGATGTTTTAACATCAAAGAAACCTACAGAAGCTTTTAAACTTTGTTCAATGGTGTTTTCCATCATACTCAAAACGCCGTTTTCACCAGCAAGTAGTGATTGTACTGAATCAGGATTTTCTTCAAGCGCTTTCATGAACTTTTCTTCATCAAGCTCAAGCTTATAAGTGTCTGTTGAAAGATTATCTCCATCCGGTGCTGCTGTTGTAATACCGATATCAGAGAGAAGTTTGTAAATACCGCCGTTTGTGCCGTTTGCTGTTGTAGCATAACTTTTCAGGGTTCTTTCAAGACTTGTTAATGAAGTTTCTCCGTGTAAGTCAGCACCGCTTGCAGTAACTTCTTCAACTTTTGCTATACAATCGTTATATGCTGTAATAAACTCGTTTACAGCATCTTTCAAGCCGGATGTATCCTGGCTTACTTTAAGTGTTGTATTGCCGTCTTCTTCTGTATTTGCACGATTAAGCGTAAGAGTTACACCGTCAATTCTTGAAATATCTGAAGTAACAGTATTGGATGTAGAAGTCATCGTTGTCCCGTTGACAGAAAAAATTGCATTCTGGCCGAGTTCTTGAGCTTCTGTGTACATTTTTGAAGACTTAACTGTACCGTCTTCATTCCATTCACTTGTTGTAAAGCCCATTACATCGGTAAAGTTGCTTGTACCGGCTTCAATATTAATGTATGATGCGCCTTCTTGTTTTGATGTAATAGAAAGTTTTCCTGTTGCATCATCCCAGTAAGCATACGCCTGAGCTTTATCATTACTGTTGATTTCTGAGATTAATGAAGACAAAGTTGTATCTTTAGTGATAGTGAATGTTGCATCACCAATAGTAAAAGTCCCTTCTGTAATCTGTTCATTAAAACCTGAATCTTCAGCTGTTAATTTAGAAGCAACAGAGGCTTTGTACAGAGAATTTGTAGACGCGTATGAACCGTCTTCCTGTTTAGTCAAACCTATTAAAGAGGATATATTTGAACTGTCTGTAGTCGCACCGATATTAACTACATCCCCTGAATTTTGTGCAGATAATTTTAAGACACCTGTATCGCTGACTTCTGTTTTTACTCCAAATTCAGCAAGGCGTGATTTTAAATCGCCTAGTGTATCATTTTTGCCTATATTAACAACGTGTTTTTCACCGTTAACGTATGCAGTGAAAGTCCCTTCTGTTATACCAAGATTAGACAATTTCGTGCTGTCATCAGCAACTGCACTTGCAGCATCTTTAGATAAAGCTTTTGTATAAGTAGCAAGCTGCTGGACTTTGATATCATAATTTTGTCTTGCAGCACTGCTTGTAGCTGTTGCCGTAAATACTTCTTCGTTAGAAGATGTAGCAGTATTTTTTCCGAAAAGGTCGAAAGAGCCGCCGAATTTTGCGTCAGTGAGCTTTTCTATTGCACTTCTTAGTGTTGAAAATGCACTTCTTGTATCTGTCAGGGTTGTCTTTGTTGTTTGATAACCTTTTAACTTGGTTTCAAGCGCAGTAACTTCTTGTTTTTTTACTGAAACAAGCGCTTCAACCCATGATGAAGTATCTAATCCGGAAGCCAGACCGCTAAACGATATTGTCATAATAAAAATCCTTTTTTATATTCTTAATTGAGTATATACTATATATATTTATTATAAAACATGGAGCTGCTTTTTGCAACCCTTTATATGTATGAGATTGTAACAAATGTAAAGATTTATGTTATAATTATTTTACTTAAATAGGAGAGTATTATGTATAAATTAAAACCAAGCTGCGAGTTAGAAGGAGAACTGTTTAAGAATGTTTATGACAAAACTCCTGATTATATAAAAAACTTAGATTTAATGAATTTTGATAATAAAGACGGGTTTACTTTTACTCTTAAAAGAGAGCATTTGTATCCGCATTCGGATTCAAATCCGGAAGGATTGAACCTTAAAGAATGGTTTGACAACTATTCTAAGGAGGCCAAAGTATCCACTGCAGGTATTAGGGGACCTCAGAATATTTTGTTTCCTCAGGATACAAGATTTCCTATAAACCTTGTCGGAATTGTACTTGCGACTTTAGCAAAGGCGCTTGTTGCCCGTGAAAAATATGAAGGTAAGCAGGTTGTTAAGCTTGCCGGAAGCGAGGTAAGGTATAACTCTGCTTTGTATCTCGATGCAATTGCACGAATACAGGCAGCTCAGGGAATTAAAACCCTTACCCCAAAAGAAAGAAAAACTATTCCAATATGGCTGGCTTCTTTCCTTGCGTTTAAACTGGATTTAGTCGGCGGAGAATATATTACTTCAAGCCATGGTATTTCGGTGAAGACCGCTACAAAGGACTTGAATTCTCAGGGAAGCCAGTATTTACCGGAAGAGTCGCTGGAATTTGTAGACAAAATTCAGGAAATTTTTGACAAAGTGGAAAAAGACGGATCTTATGAAATTAAGATTGCTCCGAAAAATGACCAGCTTATTGATGATGCTGTTATGTCGAAATTAAATGACGGTGTAGACTTATACGTTGAATATCTTAAATCCGGGGTAGCCCAGAATCTTGAAGGCGTTAAGAAAATGAAGTCGAAGCTGTTTATTGAGAGCGTGGGCGGCTGTGCGTACAGAACTTTGAGCCGTGTTCTTGATAAACTCGGTATTGCTGATAAGTATGCGTGGAATAATATTGAAGAAGATCCTTTCTTCCACTCAATAGGGAAATATGATACTGATCCTAAAGGCAACAAAGTTTTTTATGATTATTCGGTAGATGCTACGGTGATTGCAAAAAGACCAGATGGCGAAAAGTTTTTCCCTGTTATTGAATCATTGCATTATGATAAAGTTCTTGCAGATTATCCGCTCGGAACGGTTGTGCTTATTACAGACCCTGACCACGACAGGCTGACTGTGTGCCAGATTGAGGCGGCCGGAAATTCTCCTATGCTGGAAGAATACGGTATTTCATATATTCAGCTTGATGAAGACAGAATTCTGACGATTTACAGTGCAAATCAGGCGTTTTTAATGCTTATGAACTATCGTGTTAAACAGTTGAAAGCTCTTGGTAAGTTTAAAAACCATCCAAGATTTATGATTAAAACAACTGCCTCTGCTCTTTCATGGGACGAATGGGCTAAAGCACACGGAATTAAGGTCGTTAATGTTCCGGTCGGGTTTAAAGAAATCGCCAATATTATGAAAAAAGTTGAACTTCAAATTAAAAATAATCCGGAAGGCGAAGTTGTTGTTGATGACGTTTTTGGAAACTCAATTAATCTGGGTGTTCAGCCGCGTTTAATTTTTGGCGGAGAAGAATCCGGCGGTATGATTATGGGTTCAGAAGATTTAATTGAATCTCTTGCAGGCAGAAAAGCAATTGCAATGAGAGAAAAGAGTGCCACTGAGGCAATAATTGTGGCTTCATCATTAGCTGCAAAATTAGAAGAAGATAACAAGACTCTTTCCGAATATCTTATTGAGATTTTTGATGAAAATAACATCATTGCCAAGTTTGACGTAAGAGAAGATATTTCATACTACAATGAATCTGAACCTGATATTGAGAAGCTTAAACAGGCTAAAATAGAAGGTGAAAAGCAGAGAACCAAAAATGACCTGTTCTACCTTTCGCTTGCAATAGCTATCAGAGAAGGTATTGCAGATTTAGAAGCTGTGAAGAAAGTCTTAAACGGAGCATTTGCAGAGTTAAGTTTTGATAATCTTAAGGCTGTTAAGTTTGTAGGTGACGGTACTTATCTCCAGTTTGCCGATAAGTATGTAGAAATCCGCCCTTCCGGTACCGATGCGAAAACAAAGGCTTATGCCGGCGGAGAGGATTTGGAAACAATTGAGAAGTTTGCAAGGGTTCTTGGAAATTATTCCGGCGAAAGAACAGAACTCCACAGAGAGCTTATTTCTGACGAGTTTTATGATAATTCAAAGGAAAAAGCTCTTGATTACTATCTTCAGTTTGTAGAAAAAGATGCAAACAACGAGGCATTTGTAATTCCGGAGTATAATTTTTAGTAATGAAACAGTACTGGTTTAATTTATCAGATAAAATAAGATTTTTGATCGTCGGCGGGTTTAACGCCGGCGTATCATATCTTATTTATTCTGCATTTTGTATTATATTAGGCGAGCACGCCTACCAGATAGCACTTGCGCTTGCATGGATTATATCATCTGTGGTTTCTTTTACAACTCAGAAATTTTTTGTATTCAGAGCAAAAGGAAACTGGATGAAAGAATATCTGAAATGCTGTACAACGTGGGTATTTAGCTATATGATT
>UMDA01072459.1_pt1 | contig 26497 bp, 19 predicted proteins | sample 1964381 | NCBI WGS metagenome assembly UMDA01 (sample SAMEA4835983, study PRJEB28245) | human gut metagenome | biome: gut microbiome; material: fecal sample | place: Denmark | collected 2008 | reverse complement strand
ATTGTCGGTAGTTCGGAACGAAGCAATCTGCTTCTATCCTTGCAGGAACGCATGGAATGGGACCTGAAGCGGCTGGACATGATCGTCCGCCAACTAGAAAATCGAAAAGGGACATATACAGCAGATGATATTATCACTTCTTTTCAAAGCAATACAGAGGGACAGTCGCTTTTCAACTTCATGCAAGGCATCATAGCCCGTCTCAAACAGATGGGCAAGATACGCACGGCTGAAAATTATTCCTGCACCCTGAAAAGTTTCATGCAGTTCAGAAGGGACAGGGATGTTCTGCTGTCCGAAATTGATTCGGATTTGATGCAGCTTTATGAAGCCTACCTTCATGGAAAAGGTGCCGTACGGAATACCAGTTCATTCTATATGCGTATCCTTCGGGCGGTATATAACCGTGCTCTGGAAAAGGGACTGATGGAACAGCGCAATCCTTTCAGGCATGTCTATACGGGAGTGGACAAGACCGTCAAGCGTGCCGTTCCCTTATCTGCCATCAAGCGTATGAAGAATCTGGACCTGTCCTTACAGCCTAATCTGGAATTTGCAAGGGACATGTTCCTGTTCAGCTTCTATACCCGTGGCATGTCGTTCATAGATATGGCTCACCTGAAAAAGAAAGATCTTCAGAACGGATTTTTATCGTATCGCAGACGAAAGACCGGGCAGCAGCTGGTCATCAGGTGGGAAAAATGTATGCAGGAGATTGTCGGCAAATACTCGGAAGACAGCCTCAGTCCTTATCTTTTGCCGGTATTGAAATATCCTTTTAAGGATATGCACAAGCATTACAGGAATGTCATGTCCGGAATAAACAGACACCTTAAAGAAATAGCCAGACTGGCCGATATATCCGTTCCTCTTAGCATGTACTGTGCCCGCCATTCATGGGCAAGCGCAGCCAAAGGTAAGAACATTCCGATTTCAGTTATCAGTGAAGGAATGGGACATGATTCCGAGGCGACTACACAAATTTATCTGGCTTCATTGGACAATTCCGTAGTGGATAAGGCTAACGCACAAATTTTGAAAAGTCTGTAGGATTGGAGAACGTTTAGCAAAAGCATTCATTTCTTAGACAGAGGGACTCACTCCTGTGCAAAGTTATACATTTTATTGAAAATCCTGCAATTCCGGCCGTTGGATTTTCATCCGGAAGTCATTGAATTTCAACTGTTGTTTAGCAATTCTACATATAATTCATCAGCAAATCAGCCTTATAGCCTGAAATCTCCCTCTGTCTAAGAAAGACGCAGACACCGGGACTTTCTCATCCCCTTTACGCACAGAAAGAAGATGGAGAAAACGACCGGAGAAGCCGACATACAGGAGAACAGGCTGAAAGAACTTTCACCCGACTTGCTGAATACCTTGCTCAAAGATCATACAACGAGTAAGGAAGGAAAACAGTGTAACATATTCTGGGCTACTTCTGATTATGAACAGTTTGGTAAAGGTTATGAATATGGGTCGCAGATTCTTCCGGAGCTGATAACCGGAGAGAACGGTCATGTAGTCATGCCCCGTGTTTTGAAACATAGGGAAACCCAAAGCACACGTTCCCGGGAAATGGCAGAGGTATTTACTCCGTCCTGGATCTGTAATGCCCAAAACAATCTTATTGACGAAGCCTGGTTCGGCAGAAAAGATGTGTTTAACCGTGAAGTGACATCCAAAGACGGTACGCATTCATGGGAAATCAATCCGGATAAGATTGCTTTTCCTGAAGGCAGGACATGGAAAGACTATGTACGGGAAAACCGGCTGGAAATCACCTGTGGAGAAGCTCCTTATCTGGTAAGCAGGTGTGATACGACTACCGGAACATTCATTCCCGTGGAGAAGCGTATCGGCCTGCTCGACCGTAAGCTCCGTATTGTCAGTGAGAATACTACGACAACACGTGAATGGCTGGAGGCAGCCAAGGATGCTTACAGAAGCATCTACGCCTATGAATGGCAGGGCGACAGTCTTCTTCTTGCCCGTGAAGCCCTTCTCTTATCCTTCATCGAATATTACCGGGACAAGTTCGGTAAAGATCCGCAAATTAAATCCATCAACCATATAGCCTATATCATCTCCTGGAATGTATGGCAGATGGACGGACTGAAAGGTGTTGTGCCGGACAGTTGTGGAGAACGTGTGCGGATGGAACCAAGTCTGTTCGGTACGATTGAAAGACGGGAACCGTGCGAGGGCTGTCTGAAAAATGACCTGACCAAGCACAACGGAATTTATTGCATCATCAAGGACTGGCAGGCTACAGACAAGACAACAGGCAAAAAGGGGAAACGAATCCGATTTATCGACCTCATAAATGAAGAAGCATGAGATTCACATCGTCCCTGAAACTAAAACTTATCTATGTGTTCCGTATCAATGATGCGGCACACCGTGGATGCCTGAAGATTGGCGAAGCTACCTGTGAGGATGAAAACGTGTTCGGTCTGTCTCCTAACAGCAAGGCGCTCAATGAAGCGGCAAGAAAGCGTATCAACCAGTACACACAGACGGCAGGCATCGCATACGATCTGCTATATACGGAACTGACCGTTTACAACCGTGGCGGACTCCGTTCATTCAACGACAAGGAGGTACACAATGTCTTGGAACGCTCCGGCGTCAAAAAGAAAGTCTTCGATACAGTCAACAAAGCCAATGAATGGTTCATCACCGATCTGGAAACAGTCAAGTGTGCCATTGCGGCTGTCAAGGAAGGCCGGAGCTCTCTTTCATCAGCGGAAGTTACCCGGGAATATTCCCCGATTGTATTCCGGCCGGAACAACAAGAAGCCATCAGCAAGACTAAGAAACAGTTTAAGAAAGGCAACCAGATGCTCTGGAACGCAAAGATGCGTTTCGGAAAGACCCTGTCTGCTCTGCAGGTTGTCAAGGATATGGAGTTTCAGCGTACCCTGATTCTGACTCATCGTCCTGTGGTGGATGCCGGATGGTTTGAGGATTTCGGTAAGATATTTTACGACCGCAAGGATTTTGCATACGGTTCCAAGAACAACGGGGAAAGTTACAGCAGTCTTGAACGGCGGGCAGAAAGCCACGGATTGCATTACGTTTATTTCGCATCCATGCAGGATTTGCGTGGTTCTGAACTTGTGGGTGGCAACTTCGACAAAAACAACGAAGAATTTGCTACCGATTGGGACCTGATTATCGTTGATGAAGCGCACGAAGGCACCCAGACCGAACTGGGTAAAGCGGTTGTGGGAGAGCTGGTCAAGGAACAGACCAAAGTATTGCGCCTGTCAGGTACTCCATTCAACTTGCTGGATGATTTCAAGGAGGATGAAATCTATACATGGGACTATGTGATGGAACAACGGGCCAAGATAAACTGGGATGAGCTCCATTTTGGTGACCCCAATCCGTATGCCTCACTGCCTACACTCAATATCTATACCTACGATTTGGGACGGCTACTTCATGAATTTGTAGATGAAGATGTCGCCTTTAACTTCAGGGAATTCTTCCGGGTCAATGAGGCTGGTGGTTTCTGTCATGAAAAAGACGTGCGGGCTTTCCTGAATCTTCTTACCAAGGAGGACAAGGACAGCCTTTATCCATATGCCAACGAGGAATATCGGAATATTTTCCGCCATACACTCTGGATGGTGCCCGGCGTTAAGGAAGCAAGGGTACTGAGTGCCATGCTCCAGACACATCCGGTGTTCCAGCATTTCAAGGTGGTCAATGTTGCCGGTGCCGGTGCCGAAGACGAGGAAAGCCGTGATGCTCTGGAAGCGGTGAATACCGCCATCGGCAAAGACCCGGACACAACACGCACCATCACCTTGTCGTGCGGTCGTTTGACCACAGGAGTAAGCATTCCAGCATGGACTGCCGTGTTCATGCTCTCTGGCTCTTACAACACGGCGGCATCCAGTTATATGCAGACCATTTTCCGTGTACAGACACCTGCTACTATTAACGGACGTGTGAAGGAGCAATGCTACGTGTTCGATTTTGCGCCAGACCGCACGTTGCGTGTGCTTGCCGAGACCGCCAAGATTTCCGCCAAGGCAGGAAAGACTTCACAGACCGACCGCAAAATAATGGGTGATTTTCTTAATTTCTGTCCGGTCATTTCCATCGAAGGCTCACGGATGGACAAGTTCGACGTGCCACGTATGCTGGAGCAATTAAAGAAAGTCTATGTGGAACGTGTGGTGCGCAATGGATTCGAGGATAACAGCCTTTACAATGACGAATTGTTGAAACTGGATGATTTGGAATTGCAGGAGTTTGACGACCTGAAGAAAATTATCGGTCAGACCAAGGCTATGCCCAAGACCAATCAGGTGGACATCAACAGTCAAGGACTGACGGGTGAGGAATATGAGGAAAGGGAGAAGCTGGAGAAGAAGCCCAAGAAGGAACTGACCGATGAAGAGAAGCGCAGGCTGGAAGAACTGAAAAAGAAGAGCAAGAACAGGGAAGCTGCCATTTCCATACTTCGTGGCATCTCTATCCGTATGCCCCTGCTCATTTATGGTGCGGAATTGGACAACGAGGACGAGGAAATCACCATTGACAACTTTGCCGAGAAGATAGACCCGCGCTCGTGGGAGGAGTTCATGCCCAAAGGGGTGAGCAAACAGAAGTTCAACGCTTTCAAGAAATACTATGACCCGGACATTTTCCGTGCTGCGGGCAAACGTATCCGTGCGATGGCAGAGGCTGCGGACAGGTTGAGCGCGGAGGAACGCATCGGTCGTATCACGGACATCTTCAGCACGTTCCGCAATCCCGACAAAGAGACGGTGCTTACGCCGTGGCGCGTAGTGAATATGCACCTTGTTGACTGTCTGGGCGGCTACTGTTTCTTTGATAAGGATTATGAGCATACTATTGACGAGCCACGTTTCATTGACTACGGTAAAGTAACGGAAGAAGTGTTCACTTCCGATGCACGTATTTTGGAAATTAATTCCAAGTCCGGTCTGTATCCGCTTTATATGGCTTATAGCATCTATCGTACACGGCTGAAAGACAGCCTTTTTTCTGCCACCACATTGGAGGAACAACAGGCGTTATGGGACAAGGTCGTGTCAGAGAACATTTTCGTGGTATGCAAGACACCGATGGCGAAAAGCATTACCAAACGGACACTGGTAGGCTTTCGCAAAGCCAAAGTGAATACCCGTTATTTCGAGGATTTAATCAATCAAATTAAGAACAAACCCCAGAACTTCATTGAGAAGATGGCTAAAGGTCGATCGTTCTGGAAAGCTAATGATGACGATAATATGAAATTCAATGCAATAGTAGGCAATCCACCATATCAAGAAACATTAGAAAGTGGAAGAAGTTTGGCTAAACAATTATTTCCCTCCTTTATTGAAATCGGAATCAAATTAAACCCTAAATACTTATCTTTAATCACTCCAGCGAGATGGTTTACTGCAGATGCACAAGATAATTCATTTCCCAAATTGCGAGATTTCTTGCGCAAGAACAATCGTTTTTCGTTCTTATTTACACATGATGGGAAAAAGTTATTTCCTAATACAGAATTGAGTTTGGTGGATTATTTTTTGTGGGATAAGGATTATTTTGGTGATGTCATTTTTATAGAAAAGACCGATAATCAAACGAATACACTTAAACGACCCTTATTTGAAAATGGAATTGATATTATCATTCCCCAAAATAATATCGTATCCATTATTCAGAAAATTAAAAGTACAAACTTTACACCTCTTAATACAATAACATCTGGACGTGATGCATTTGGTATAGTAGGTAAAAATTTTGAATCTCGTTCTAAAGCAGAATCCTTTGAAAATGCGGTAGCAGTACAATGTGCTTATGAGCAAGTGCGCTTTGTTGCTCGTGAATCTATCTCTAAAGGAACTGATTTCTTAGAAAGTTATAAGGTATTCACATCAAAAGGCAATGGAGGTGCAGGACTCCTTACAGATGGAAAGCCTGTTAATATAATTGGGAAATCTTATGTTGGTTTACCTAATATGGCATGTACTGATTCTCTTATTCCATTTGGTAAATTCAAAAATATTACTGAAGCTAAAAATTTGCAAAAATATATGTCAACAAAATTTCTGAGATTTTGCGTTGGTATTCTGAAAGTATCACAGAATCTTTATCAGAATGTTTATAGTTTTGTCCCATTGCAAGACTTCACAGAATCAAGTGACATAGACTGGAGCAAATCTATTTCAGAAATAGACCAACAACTCTATACTAAATATTATTTGACTGATGAAGAAATAGCATTCATTGAGAAGATGATAAAGCCAATGTGATTACCTCATCACTAATAAATATAGCTATAGAATACACTTCATAACGGAAAAGCTCTATATAAAAGTTGTGTTAAGAATATGGTCTTTTTTCAGGTTTTATATAGTGCTTGTCTTCAATGTATTTGTGGAATTGCTGGTTTAGATACAGACAATACTCTTGAATCGCAATATAATATCCGTTGAGTAGGTCTTTCGTATATTGACTACCTACTTCACAAGCTGTTTTACGACCATGTGCTATTGCATTCCTGTTATCTGCAATCGTGCTTAATTTATGCCCAACATCAGGATTGTTTATCGCAGGAAACTCTGCCCCAAATACTTGGCAAATCTGTTCTATTTGCTGCCTTTTCAAATTCCCAGATTGTGCTGGCATTAATGTATTTATAATGCTGCTTTTTTCTTCGTCCTTAATACGATTGAATAAAAGCAACCGTTTAATCCATTTTTTATCTGAAGCTTGATATAGAGCATCACATTCACTATGTAAAAGCAATGAAAGAAGAGAAGGTTTCAGATGAGTAACTTGAACGTGTTGGTCTTCATTGATTTTGTCAATAACCCTCGACACCAAATTACACACAGTATACTCAATAGCTCCATATAGATTCACAAAGAAAGAACCTTTATATAATTTTTCTTTGAAAATCTCCTGTGGAGTACTGTGAGATTCTGCAATGTTATCAAGATACCATTTAGCTTCAGAAAGTCTGTCTGTAGTTTCTTTGTCTATATCTAAAAACATTATCGAACAGAAGAAAACTTATCGAAACAAAATTTGATTCTATTTACAAACTTTGGTTTGGAGTTCGTTGCTCCGGTTATTAGCTTACTAAATTCAGGGCAAGAAACCCAATCATAAAATGCCTCAATGTTCAATTCTTGAGTACCCCCTAAGATGGTTTCCGCAGCACCAACTGCTACTGCCTCAAACAATACTACAGATGTTGAGTTCTTGCCAGCACCCTTAACAAGGCCATATGGTAAGCGATTTAATTGAGCGAAAGTTTCTGTGAAAATTTGCTCTGCTTCTCGATAATTAAATTGACGAGAAGCCTTCTCTGCATATTTGTTTAAGAAATCTTTTACACTATGTTCAAATGCGTCCTTATCATATATACATGCAAAAAATCTAAGCACAAATTCTTCAGCAGTTCCATCTGTCTTCTGCTGGCTATTTAGTTTTACAGTATTGACGAAATTTGGTTTTTGAGATAAATCTTTAATGAAATTGATAAAATCGCCCTTGAAAATACAATTTCGTATTTCCTGATCTGTAAGCTTAACGCCTCCAGTATTAAGACGTTCAAACAAATCAAAACGGACTAATTTGTCACTCTTATCGCTAAGTGTAATAACCTTAATGGGTTTTAAAAGAAATTCTCTCTGTAGAGTTAAGGATAAATCCTTGAATTTCTTTCCGACAAAGTTGGTCAATTTTTCAAGGTCAATCAATGTCAGCGGAGTCGCTTTACCTATTTTTCTCCGTTCTGGTGTATCAATATCTGAAACGAAATTAACCACGGTACTTAGACGTTGTACTCCATCTATCACTTCCCATGTTCCATCAGAATTAGTAGCCATAAACAATGACGGAACAGGAATGCCCAAGAACAAAGATTCTACAAGCCGAGATTGACGGTCGTCACCCCAACGAAATTGACGTTGATAGTCTGGAGATATATTAATAATGTCGTCTGAAATCATTGACACGAGTTCTTTTAGGCTCATGTCGTATGTATTGAAATCGACTTTGCGCTTCTGCTCATTTAATTGGCTTTGTAAATCTGGCATATCTTTGCTAATTTTTGAGCAAAGTTACAAATTTATTTTGATTTCCAACTATGTCATAGGTAGTTGCGTTATGTGTGGACGTAAATATTTGAACCGTTTGACTCATAACCTGCGTTATTTTATATAGTTTTTATAGCTTTTGGGGATAGAGGTGTTGGTAACAACGAAGAAATTACTACCTTTGTATTTGAAAGAAGCGTTCTTTTAATTAGTGCAGAACATTGCAGAATATAGAAGCCCACTGGTTTCTATATCGTTACCTGTTAAACTGATAATTCTTGCAAGTTGCTTGTTCTCAACGAGTAATAAAACTTAATATGTCTTGCAACATGAAAGGTGATGTGCTTGGTGATTCCAGACGCTTTAAGCCATTGCTGCATTACTCCGTAGGTCATAGACCTGCTGAAACCTTCAAACACATATTCGTCAGTAGTTTTGGGCATGATAAGTGCATAAGCATCTTCTCCAATAGGAACCTTCGTTTGTCTCTTTGTTTTCACACATTCAAAATCCAGATAGTGCCCACCATCTGCATAGCTACAAACATTATTCCATTTGAGGTTGAGTATATCACTGATACGCAGTCCGCTCAGACATGAGAACAGAGCAGCTTTCCGAACAACAGGCTCAGAGCATTCTGTGTTATAAAGTCTCCTGACTTCTTCCAATGAGAGACTTTGCTTTACAGGCGGCGTACAAGGTATGTTATCTAACAGACTTGCAATATCGTCGGTAAAACGTCTTTCACGATAAGCCTTTGTCAAGACTTGCTTGAATATATTCCAATAGGCGGAAGCCGTGTTTCTTGATAAAGGCTTATTGACAATGTTTCTACCTCTTGACGATACTTTTGTATCAAGAAGATATTCCTTATACTTGTTACAGTACACCACATCAAGCATCTCAAAAGTACATTTGCCCTTGCAAAACTTCTCGAATTGTTTATACGCAGCATCACATTTTGCAAAGTTCCTGTTCACCATTTCTTTGAAATAGATCAGAAAATCTTCTTTAAGCCTGTCTTGATTAAAGAAGTCGTACTTCTCGTTAATTACATCAATGAACACTCTACAACGGATGGCTTCTGCCTTTGAGAGGATGATTTCATTGTACTGCTTCTGCTGGGCATTGGTTGGATTGGCATAGATATACAAGCCAAGTGAGCGACGACGAATTAACTCCATCGTCTCAGGGTCTCTGTACCCTGGCCAGAAGTCCAGGAACAGGGATTTGGTTCCGTTGCGCCTATCTCGCATTCGGAGTTTGACAGATTTACATACTTGCATATTGTTTTATTATTATTTGTTTTTGATGCAAAATTCCTAAATGATACAATGTTGACCTCAGTAAAGAGAAAGTAAATCGTACTAATCAAGAGTAATTGATAGTAAATCGTCTTTTGAAAGACGTTTTTCCATCAATCTGTCGAACTCTTCTTTTCTGAAATATATGCATTTCTTCTTCTTTACTTTAGTGATTTTATAGCGTTTTACATAATAATGTACTATATCTTTTGATAAATGATACTTCTTCATTGCCTCCTCGACAGTGTAATATCGTTCGCGACCATCAAAATCTCCATTTTTCACTTGTTCGATATGCTGTTTAGAATAGTAGGTAGTACCATATTCCACCTTTGCGGGAATTTGATGGCGGTAGATAAAGGAGCGTACAGCATCTGCTGTCATTTTGTAGGTTGAACGCATCTCTTCTGGTGTAATCCAGTCTGTAATTTCCGAATAGTTGTTCTTCAGATTATACAGCACATCTATGGCTTTCTTCTCATAGAAGTTGAATCCTTTGAGTGCAATCTTTGGCGTTTTATGCTCTCTGGTCATTACACCTACATGTTTAACTCCCACCTTGAACATCTCTGCAACCTCTTCAGTTGAATAATAGCCATCTGGGGTTGGTGGGCATTTCTTCTCCTGGTGTTGAGCTTGGAAAACAAGTTTTTCGTCTCCGTCTGACTTTTCTGCTACTTTTGCATTTGCCATTCGTTCACGCATGACTTTATCAAAGTCAGTACGGAATATCATCGTAAACTTTCCACGTTTTTCCGTTCTGACATCAAAATGCTTCAAGGTGTAACTTACTTGGTCTTTCGATATGCCATATTTTTCCATAGCCTCTTCATAGGTACTCCAGTCCGGATCAATACTATCATCCTTGCGTTTGATACAGTCAATATGCACCTTGGAGTAGAAAGCTTTCCCGTTACGGTTTACTCTTGGAACTTTGTGACGCATCACAAAAGTGATAACAGCTGTCCTTGTCATATTATACATATCCATGATTTGGTCAGCAGTGTAATAATTATCAATGTCTATCTCTTCAAGGAGATCCGCAAAATGTGCGTCAATAGCTTTCTTGCTAAAGAAGGTGTTGCGTCCTTCGTATATCTTGGGGATGCCCAGACGGTCACAACGCCCCCATATAGCCTTACGACCGATATTGTACTTCTCCATGATTTCCCGGAGAGTATAGTATTCCTGTTCCTCCTTTCTCTGATAACGTCTTTTCCGATAGGGAGTGGCATCATCAAACACACGTTCAATGTCTGAGTATCTCACAAAGGTCTTATTTCTTATCTTTACAGCTTTGATTAAGCCTGTCTGGAAATAACGATACACTGTGGGAAGACTGACATTGAAAAGAACGCTCACGTCCTCGGGGGATAAAAATGCCTTATCACGCAGAGAGTTATTTCTCTCAGCGTTTCGAAGAGATTCGGCATTTTCCTTCTCCCTTTTTTTCTTTTCTGCCTCGCGTCTCCGAAATGCGACACGTTCACACCCTCGACAGCAGTACTTGACCGACATTTTGGAAGCAACGAACTCTTTTCCGCATACTCCACATTCTTTAATTATCTCCATTTTTCGTTTGCAATTCTGATGTTTTTTGATGGAAAAGACCCCCGATTTTGTCTCAGTCTTTATCACATATTTTCAGTATTTCTCACGAGTGCCCTACATAGCGGTTGTGACGGATAATGGAGGATTCTCAGTATTTCTCACGAGGTGTCCTACATAGCGTTTTGCTATTCCATTTGTTCGCACGATTGAAACGCAGGAACGAAATTTGAGCCAAAGTTACCTCGAAAACTGGTATCAACAAATTACAAATGGAAAGTGTTAAAACGAAATAAGCCACCAAAATGGTGGCTTATAAGCAGTTATAAAATCGTTTTGCAAGTATGGTCAGTCGGTCTATTTACCGACGCAAAAGTGTTTGAATATATTTTGTAGTGTTTCTTCGCTGGTGATTTCGCCTCCTGTTATTTCTGCGAGATGGCTGATACATTCGCGCAAGTCTTGTGCTACGAGATCAGAAGGTATGTTTTCGTTTATGCCGTCAATTACACGGTTGACGGCCTCGAGTGAACGGATGAGTGCTTCATAGTGTCGGGTATTAGTGATAATAATGTCACTTTGTGATATTTCGGGCACATTGGCGAATGTCAGGAGCATTTGTTTGAGCTTATCGATATTTGTACCGAATTTTGCCGATATGTGTATTTGGTGGGCATGAGGAGGCAATTTCTCTATCTCGGTGCACACTGGCTGATTTGTGATGTCGGTCTTGTTGTAGGCAACAATAAGTTGTTTATCCTTGCATAAAGGATATAATTTCTCGGATATTTCTTTTATTCTGTCAGATTTCTCGGTTGCGTCAACCATCCAAATTATAATGTCTGCCTGATTTATCTTTTTGAATGTAAGGTCTATTCCGAGCCGTTCAATCGTGTCTTTTGTGTCTCTTATTCCCGCAGTGTCAATGAAGCGGAATACTGTTCCATTGATGTTAACCGTATCTTCTATCACATCGCGTGTTGTGCCGTGAATATCACTCACTATTGCGCGGTCTTCACCAACGAGAGTGTTAAGCAAGGTTGATTTGCCTGCGTTTGTTTCCCCGATGATGGCTACGGGGATGCCGTTTTTTATGGCATTTCCTAAGTTGAATGATGTAGCGAGACCTGATATTTTCGACTTCACTTGCAAGGCTATCTGTTTCAGCTCATTTCGGTCGGCAAATTCAAGTTCTTCATGGTCGCTGAAATCAAGTTCAAGCTCCATGAGTGATGTCAGTTTGAGCAGTTTGTCGCGCAACGTGGACAATTCACGGCTGAATCCTCCTCGCATCTGGTTCATTGCCATGCGGTGTGTGGCAGCCGATGTCGATTTGATAAGGTCAGCAACGGCTTCAGCCTGACTCAGATCCATCTTGCCGTTAAGGAAAGCCCTCTGTGTATATTCACCCGGTCCGGCTGAGCGACATCCGTTTTCTATAAGAAGGCTCATTACCTGTTGCAGAACGTATGATGAGCCGTGGCATGATATTTCCACGGAGTCTTCGCCGGTATATGAGTGCGGTGCGCGGAAAATACTTACGAGCACCTCGTCAATTATTTCGTCTTTACCGTTTCTGATGAATCCGAAATTTATTGTGTTGGCGTCGCGTTTATCCAATGGAGTGCTATGTTTGTCAACCGGCCGGAATATTTTGTCTGTGATACGGATTGCTTCCGTTCCGGATACTCTTATTATTCCTATTGCTCCTCCGCTGGCTGTGGCGACAGCGCAGATTGTATCATTGTGTTCCATTGTTTGCGTGAAATGTTTTTAAGACATTGTTCTGAAAGTCAAAGTGAAATGTTATTGGCAAACTCAGATTATGACTTTTGAGTGATTGAATATACCCAAGCTATTGCATATGAAAGATAATTTTATGCACGAGGCAATATGAAATCACAGCCTTATTTATGTCCTTAATGTAGTGATAATGTGCAAGTTTGTGTATCTTGAAGTCATTGTCCGGAGTATATATTGGCTGATACGAGTCTGCAAATGTGCTCGAGACAACTCCTGTCTGTATCGTCAAAACTTTCAAGGCGGTCGCTGTCGATGTCTAAAACAGCCGCCACATCACATTGTCTTAGCAGCGGCACTACAATTTCTGATTTTGACAGTTGGCTGCATGCGATGTGTCCGGGAAATCTTTCTACGTCCGGCACCACAATCGTCTCTTTCCTTTCCCATGCCGTTCCGCATACTCCGTTGCCTTTCTTTATGCGGTAGCATGCCACGCTGCCTTGAAACGGACCGAGCGAGAGGATGTCGCCTTTTACTATGTAGAATCCTACCCAGAAAAAACCGAATGTCTCTTTTAGCGCGGAAGAGACGTTTGCCATTACGCTCACTTCGTCGTGTTCATTATGAATGAGAGCTTCAAGTTTTCTTGTGAACTCTTCGTAGCGTGACTTTTTATTTTCTGTTGTAGAGTTGAAATCTATTTCTGCACTCATAAAATATATGATAACGTTATTCTGAAAGCTAAATATTATATATTGTTCTGTTGGATGAATGTCTCATAACAGTAATGTGCCTCAAAGTTACAGAATTTATTCATCATTATGTCAAACTTTCTTTTAATTTCTTTTTCAAACCGTTATTTTCATGTAATTTTGCATGCTCAAATCACGGGATATGGCAAAATACAGTGATGAAGATTTGTTGTGGAGGCATATCAGGACACGTTTCAATAGAGGAATCGTCCGCTACGGACTCATAGATGATGGTGACAGGATTATGGTTGCATTGTCTGGAGGAAAAGACTCTTTGGCACTTTTGTCGTTGCTTGCGGAGAAGTCACGCATTTTCAAGCCGCGCTTCTCGGTCGTGGCAGTGCATGTTGTGATGAGGAATGTGGGCTACAGTTCGGATCTTGACTATCTGCGGTCATTTTCGGAGAGTCATGGCGTACCTTTTTTCCATGTAGAGACGTCTTATGAATATTCCGAACAATCGGATAAGCCTCACTGTTTCCTTTGTTCATGGAACCGTCGCAAAGCACTGTTCGAGAAAGCAAAGGAGATGGGCTGCAACAAGATAGCGCTCGGACATCATATGGATGACATCCTTGAGACTTTACTTATGAATATGCTTTTTAGCGGAAGTCCGAGCCCTATGACTCCTCTGCTGAGGATGAAAAAGTTTGACATGACCCTCATCCGTCCTATGTGCCTCATCCGTGAACGTGAGCTTGCCTCTCTTGCAGAGGTACGCAGCTTTATTGGTCAGAAGAAAAAATGCCCGTACGAACGGGCTACCAATCGCAGCAGAATGAAAGGTCTGCTTGCCGAGATGGAACATATCAACCCGGAAGCATGTTACAGTCTGTGGAGGTGTGTTGAAAAACTGCTGTCTGGAGACAGTGCCGGCAATGATGCGGAAGACGGAATTTTTTAGGATAATAACTATTGATATTATGGCATTACAAAGTGTTTATTCTGTAATTTTACTGATTTTCTCAAATGTGTTCATGACAGTGGCGTGGTACGGACATCTGAAGATGAAGGAGGAGTTCAACTGGTTCGCGTCGCTTCCGCTTATCGGTGTGATAGCTTTCAGTTGGGCTGTGGCATTCTTCGAATACTGTCTGCAAGTGCCTGCCAATAGGTTGGGGTTCAAGGATAACGGCGGTCCGTTTGACATAATGCAGTTGAAAGTCATTCAGGAGGTCATCACCCTTACTGTGTTCACAGTGTTCTCCGTCATAGCCTTCAAGGCAGAGTTGCATTGGAACCATTTCGTGGCATTTGTGCTGCTGGTGCTTGCTGTATATTTCATATTTAAGAAATAATTACATCAGCAATGTTCTCCGGAGTGTCGCGCGAGAGATGTTTCTGTCTCAGATAGGATTCACTTCGCTGTTGGCATAAGACCGTCCGTGAGTATATCAAGTGACAGCCATCCTTATGATTGTCTGTTAACAGGCGGAAGTACTGAAGACTTCGTTTTTATGTTCCGCCTGTTATCTTTGGTTTCAGATAGAAGTTTCCTATGTGCATCATACGATAACTAAAATCAGTCGCGGCGTTTTCTCTGAGTCATCATAATTTCATAATTCAGAGATTAATAATATATTTTTCCATAGAACTGCGTATTTCTGCATTAACGCAACTTGTTGATAATCTGAATTTTATCGTGTTTCGGGGAACCGCTCTTTTCCGGTGGCATTACGATAAAGCCTGTTCTGCATGTCGAAACGGGCTTTATCGCATTACAATATGGACATTCCTGGAGTATGGAAGACGGCTTTCAGGAATGCGGAAGAGCCTTTTCCGCTTGACAATGATATTCAAACGTATGCGGTGCGGTGTGTTTTTTATAAGTAAAGAGACCTCTGTTTGACATATTATTTCCCAGAATCTGAAAAACAGAATGTTAAATTGCGCATGTGTGTTAACTAAAAAAATACCTTAGGATTAACTAAAACGGACTTTTGTGCTTTAACTGTTTCCTGCATGGAAATACAGTAAACGCATTGGATATATTTATAACAATGGAATATAAAATTATAGAAGACATGTAACTGTTTAACGTTAATCGATATTATAAATTCTCTCAGCTGTATCCATATCTTTACCGTCATCTTGTATGCTTTTGGGATAAGGAAAGCTGCGCCCGGCAAAAAGGATCAAGCTAAGAACATTTTCTTACATACCAGAATTTAATAAGAAACCGGTTTGTCATGCGTCCTCTACTTTGCCGTTATTTGTTTGATGACAACCTTCTACGATTGACAAATGCTTCGGGCACACGGGACTTAATCATGAACAGGGATTTCATAGCGCGTAGATTAAGGCAAAGAGACGGATGATAAGTGTAATTGTGCACTATTTCCCGATGATTGTTCTTCAAATGACTTAATCTCTCTTATGACTGTTAAAACACTTAAATAGTTTTCTCCGACGGTATTTAAGTATTATTTTTACATAATTTTTTTATTGCCGAATATGCTTTATTTGTCAAGAATACGGCTGTCTGATATCATTAGCAAACACAGCTATCTTTACCGTACGACACTGACACTATGTTTGGAATGATTCACAGTGCAGATGCAAATATAGTATTAAAGGTGTTATAAACAAATTTTATGGACTGTATAATATATAGGATATGGATATAAAAAGACTTTCGCTCTTTCTGCTAACGGCTCTGAGCCTTATGTCGATTGGTTGTGGCAATGATGACGGTACGGACGATTCATACGTTGATATTGTCATGCACGTGTCCGAAAATACTGTTTGGAATCAGGTGCGGGGCATTGATGAGCCAAAGGAATACATGCTTGTGAAGGAACGTTCTGCCTCATCATGGCAGGAGCTTGCTATTGGCAGCATCGATGGTTTTGATTATGTGCGCGGTCACGCCTACGAGTTGAAGGTACGCAAAACCGTTCTGGCAAACCCTTCACAAGGCGGGACAAAATATGTCTATCGTCTGCTTGACATAATAAGCGACGTCACTGTTTCGCCTGGCGGGGTGCCTGACGAGGCAAAGTTCAAGCTCAAAATGGTACAATTGGAAACATTTATGCACTTGGACACACCGTTGGCGGCACCGTTTGACATGCTGAAGTTCAGAGTGACAGACAACAATGATGCATACTCACCAGTTGGATTCCCTGAATTCCTGCAGTATTATGATTCGCTTGTCGTTTCCTCTCCGGAGATGCCCGATACGTATTGTTTATATAAAAAGGAGCATGATTATAATTCCACCTCTGAAAGATTCATGTCCCAGTTCAGTTCTTATTTCTTTGTAAAAAAGGACTTTCAGATATTTCTCAAAGGATATAAGGACGGTGAGGTGAAGTATGAATATAAGGTAGACCAAATCATGCGAGAGAGAGATTTTCTCGGAATCGACTGGAAATATGGAGATGTCGTGCTCGACAATCCTAAAACATCAGGCATATATTGTGTGCTTGATAACAGATATGAGTATATGTTGACCGACACACAAGTGCGCAACAATATACCTTATGTTGAAATTGGCGTAGCCTATACATCCGGACTTACTGACGCCGAGTACATCAAACGGCAGGAAAACGGATTGCGTTGGCTGCTCGAAGAACATATGGGAGAAAAAATCACCGAGACAAGGTCAGAGTTTAAGACTGTGCCGGAAGGTGCGGAGGTGGTGGAAACTTACGGTAATGCCACTACACGGGCGGCACTTGTACACACCAATGGAGACGACCTGCATGCGGAAAGATATTATATAATCACTGAGAAAAAGTGACACATAAGAGTTTCAATTGGATAGTATTTGTGATTCAAGTCAATTGAGTCAGTGATTGGAGTGTCCTCTTTTGTATGTTGAAATGATTGTCATTGGGTAATGAATGGCAGATTGTTTTGTCTTAACCGGAATATTCATCAGACATATAGTAAAAAACCGTTTAGGAAGTCTGATGCGATTCCGGCTTAGCGTCTTGTGTTGAGAAACATCGTCATGGTGTCGTATTTTTATTCAGTATGTATATTGTCTGACGCATACTTCGAATATTATTATATTTGTCTGAGATAGTCTGCACCCGTGAATTTGAAGGCAGGTTCCCTTTCCGCCCGTTTGCGTTATCTGTGTTTTTTCTATGTATTATTATTTGTCTGTACAGATGTTTTTGTAATTTTGTGTCAGATTTAGAAACTTTTCAAAGGATAACGATATGTACGAAACTTATGTTTTCGATCTTGACGGAACGCTGCTTAACACACTTGACGATCTGGCAGCAAGCTGTAATTATGCGTTGAGACATTGCGGAATGCCGGAGAGAACTGTTGACGATGTAAGAAGATTCGTGGGCAACGGTGTTAGGAAACTGATGGAACGCGCTGTTCCGGAAGGTGTTGATAACCCGCTGTTTGATGAGGCTTACGCGGTGTTCCGCAGTCATTACATGGAGCATGGACTTGACACGACACAGCCATATCCGGGAGTTATGGGGATGCTTGAACGTCTGAAACAAGGAAATAAGAATGTGGCAGTGGTGAGCAATAAGTTTTATGCTGCGACACAAGAGTTGTGCCGACATTTTTTCAGCGGATATGTGGAGGTTGCGATAGGGGAGCGCGACGGCATACGCAAGAAGCCGGCGCCTGACACTGTGATGGAAGCCCTGAAGGCATTGGGCGTTGATAAAAATGGCGCTGTTTATATAGGCGATAGCGATGTTGACGTCATGACGGCACGCAATTGCGGAATGCCGTGCATCAGTGTGCTGTGGGGATTCCGCGACCGTAGTTTTTTGGAAAAGCATGGTGCCACTACCTTTGTAACCAGTCCTGACGAGATAGTATGAACATAAGTGAAGCCGGCAGCATTGAAATATACTGCCGGCTTCGCGTTTTTATGTCTGATATACTATTGTCAGACAGTTTGGAGCTTACTCATACCTTATGGCTTCTATCGGATCAAGCTGCGCCGCTTTCTTCGCAGGATACCATCCGAAGAAAACTCCTGTGAATGTGCAGACCGCAAAGCTCATGATGATGCTCCAAGGTTGAATGAAAATGGGCCAGTGGGCAAATGTGTTTACCGCATAAGACGCTCCTACGCCTATCAGGACTCCTATTATTCCACCGGTTACACTGAGCATTATCGCTTCTATGAGAAACTGGTTCAGGATGTCTATGCCGCGTGCTCCGACACTCATGCGCAGTCCTATCTCGCGTGTGCGTTCGGTAACACTGACGTACATTATGTTCATAATGCCTATGCCGCCAACAATAAGGGATATGCCTGCTACACATCCCAGAAGGACTGTAAGCATGTCGGTGGTTGAGTTCATCATATTCGACAGTTCTTCCTGTGAGCGTATGTTGAAGTCGTCTTCGTCACCCGGAGTGTCGTTTGTGGCGTTCTTCAGTTTATGGTTACGACGCAGTATCTGTGTTATTTCCTCCGTTGCCTTGTCGGTAACGTTCTCTGTTATGGCAGAACATGTTATTCCGCCCAGGTAGGTCTGTGCCAGAATGCGTTTCATGACAGTGGTGTAGGGTGCCAGAGCAAGATCGTCCTGGTCCATTCCCATTGAGTTGTAGCCTTTTTTCTTCAGCACACCGATGACTCTGAATGGTATGGAGTTGAACCGCACCACCTTTCCTATAGGATCAGAACCGTCAGGGAACAGATTGTCAACCACGGTCTGTCCCAAGATGCAGACTTTCGCGCTCGACTTTATGTCTGCGTCTGTGAATATCTCTCCGTCGCTTACAGAGAGTTGTCTGATGTCCAGATAGTCCTGACTGACTCCGTATATTGTAGACGGAGTATTGTTGTTGCCGTATATCCATTGTCCGCTGCTTGTTACTGTAGGACTGATACCTTTGATGTAGTCGCATTCGTCTTTCAAGGTTGTATAGTCACTTATCTTCAGCGTTTCCATGGAGGAGGCATCCTGTCTTACTCCTCCTCTCATGTCTGCACCCGGATGTATCATAATCATATTAGAGCCCATTTCGGCAATGTTTGCCTGTATGCTTTTCTTCGAGCCTTGTCCTATCGCAAGCATTGTAATAACCGATGCGACACCAATTATGATACCCAGTGCTGTCAGAAAAGAGCGCATCTTGTTGGCGGCAATGGCTTTCAATGCGATTTTAAACAGATTAGCGTAATTCATCTATTTCTATTATTGTCAGTTCGTTGTGTTTTTATTGCTCAATCATCCTTGTTTACAGGCAACGCCGCCAGTCCTTCTTTCGCAGAGAGAATGTTGTTGTTTGTCTCGTCGCTTATTATTACGCCGTCGCGCAACATTATGTTCCGTGACGAATAGTTGGCTATGTCAGGATTGTGTGTGACGAATATTATAGTGCGACCTTCCGCATGTAGCTTTTGGAATAACACAAGGATCTCGAATGAAGTACGGGTGTCGAGGTTGCCTGTAGCCTCGTCGGCAAGTATGACAGCAGGGTTGTTTACCAGTGCGCGTGCGATTGCCACGCGTTGCATCTGTCCTCCTGACATCTGGTTGGACTTGTGATACATGCGGTTTTCAAGACCTACAGCGCGTAAAGCCTCGGTCGCGCGCTCAAGGCGTTCCTTAGCATTTACAGACGCATTGTACATTAGTGGCAGTTCCACATTCTCTATACTTGTCGTCTTTGGCAGCAGATTGTAGTTCTGGAATATGAATCCTATCTTCTTATTGCGTAATGTTGCGCGTTGTGACTTGGACATCTTGCGTACGGATATACCGTCGAGATAGTACTCTCCACTGCTTGGAGTGTCAAGGCATCCCAGTTGGTTGAGAAGGGTAGACTTGCCCGATCCTGATTTACCCATTATTGTGACGAACTCTCCTTCGTATATTTTGAACGAGATGCCTCGCAGTGCGTGCACAGTCTCGTCGCCTACGATGAAGTCCCGTTTCACGTTTTGAAGTTCTATAACTGTTTTCTTCTCCATGTGCAGCCGGTTTTTCTGTTATTTCTTTTTCTTGTTCTTATCAGGTGGACCTGGTGCAAACGGGCTGCTTTCGGTGACAGCCTCATCCGGTTGTTCGTCTGTCATGACACTTATACCTGTTATCACTTTTGTTCCGGATTCCACTCCTTTAAGGATTTGTGTATGTGTTCCGTCGGTCGCGCCAATGCTTACACTGTGGGCGACAATCTTATCTCCCTCAAGAGTCCATACCTTGTTTTTGCCTTGAGTGTCCTGTATTTTTTTGTTTCCTATGGTTTCCTTGGTCGGTGTGTATCTTAGCGCTTTGCTCGGTACACACAATACTCCGCTTATCTCGGCTGTATAAATGGTGACATTGGCAGTAAGACCAGGCTTCAGTTTGAGGTCGGCATTAGGAGCGCTTATTACCACTTCGTATGTCACGACATTGTTTGTTGTGGTTGCTTCCTGTCTGACTTGTGTCACCGCACCTTCAAACGTATCGTCCGGGAAGGCGTCTACGGTGAACGTGACCCTGTCTCCTTCCTTGACGCTTCCTATGTCTGCCTCGTCAACATCAGCCACTACGCGCATGTCAGTAAGGTCCTGCGCTATGGTGAAAAGTTCAGGAGTGGAGAAGCTTGCGGCAACTGTCTGACCCTCCTCGACGGCTTTTGACAGAACGACTCCGTCTATCGGTGATGTTATGGTTGCATATCCAAGGTTCGTCTCTGCACGGTTCACCTCCTCTTTAGAGGATGCGTACTGTTCTTTAGCCTGCTTGTATGAGAGTTGGGCTGTCTCAAACTCGTCGGCACTTACAAGTCCTTTGTCGTACAGTGTCTTGTATCGCTTATAGTTGGCTGTCTGATATTTCAGGTTGCTTTCGTTACTCTGCAGATTAGCTTTTGCCGTATTTAGCTGACTTATAAGGTTTGTCTTGTCAAGTTCGGCTATTATCTGTCCCTTTTTTACAATACTGTTGTAATCCACATACAGTTTGCTTACAATTCCGCTAACCTGTGTACCGACAGTTACCTCAGTCACCGGTTCTATGGTACCGGTAGCTGTTATGCTGTTCCTTATTGTAGCCGGAGCGGCTGATGCAGTTTCAAACGTAACCTCCTCTTTTTTCTTATTGCCGGACAACAACCACATTATCAGCGCTAACAAAGCCAGTATGCCGGCAATAATCCATAACTTACTGATTCTTTTCATTTCTTTCTATGATTACTGAATATGTTTTATTTTAATTCGCCTGTTTCGTAGAATCTCAGCATATCGATGTTCAGTATGGCGAGATATTTGCTCTGCAGTTCGTTTTGCTGGGCTGTCAGAAGGTTGTTCTTACCTGTCATCAGCTCAACGATATTTTTAAGTCCTTGGGCAAACTGTTCGCTTAACAGCTCGTAGCTTGCCCTTGCACTCTCTGTAGAAACCTTTGCAGCTTTGAACTTATTCTGGTTTGTGACAGCCTGAAGCCAGTAGTTTTCTACAGTAGAGTAGAGCGTTGTCTGTTTGTCCTGCAGCTCGAGCAGATAGTTCTCCTTTTGTATTTTTGCCTTGTTCACAGCCGTTTTGGATGCTCTGTTGTCAAACAATGGTATGCTGACGGTGAATCCCGCACCTACATTTACATTGTTTTTCAGCTGTGTGCCCCACGCATTGTCGCTCATTGACGTAGTGTTGGTTGATACGCCGGCGTTCAGTCCTATGGTGGGCAGCCTTTGTGCTTTTGCTATTTTAATGCTCAGTTCACTGCTTTCTATACCGAGCTTGGCGTTCTTTATTTCCGGTCTTATTGTAAGTGTAGACGTATAAACATCGTTGAGAGCAGGTATTTTTTTCAAAGCCATCTCGTCGGTTGTTTCCGGTATGACAATGTCAAATTCTTTATCGTCGGCTATCTGAAGAACCTGTTTGAGCTGCCGTTTGTAGTTTCTCATATTGCTCTCGGCTTCTACTATGTTGTATTCGTCCTGCGCCCTCTGGGCTGTAAGCTGTGCGAGGTCTGCCTTGCTTAATTTCCCCACATCGAACATCTCTTTTCCACGTTCCTCGTTTTTCCTGCTTGTTTCAAGGCTTTCCTTGCATACGTTTATGGCATCGTTTGAATATAATATCTGTACATAGAGCTGCGCTATCTGCTCCTGTATGGAGTTCGCTGTCTCTGCGGAATCGAGCCGTGCCTGTTCGGCTGTAAGCTTATTGAGCTTTATCGTCTTTGTGTTGCGCCCTCCGTTCCATACTGTCCAGTTGCCGCTTACACTGTATGACCCGCTATAATAAACCTTGTCAACGCTTGACTGCACATATCCGTTGTCAACCGTTGCCTTGCCTTCTTCGGGCCACGGGCGGTATGTACCATTCTGGGATGTTGAGAAACTCAGTGAAGGCAACAGTTCAGCCTGACTTTGTTTTATATCTTCAATGGCACTGTACTCCTGCAATTTGGTTTTTTTCAATGAGATGTTGTTTGCCAAAGCATATTCGATGCAGTCTTTCAATGTCCATTGCTGCGCCATGACATCAATGCTGCATAATGTTATCATGGCAATCAGACATGTTGTTTGATACTTGTTCATTTCTTATGTTTTAAAGTTCAATAATTCTTATCATGTATTAACTGATTCCGTATTGTGTAAACGACGGTTTCCCGTTACAATTTCATTAGATGAAATTATAATTGATTTGTTTATAATACGGCTGTTATATTAACATTATTTTTTATAAACAGACGGTTTGTGTAGCTTTTTATAACAGTTGTCTTCGCGATAGTTGACAACAAGGATGACCTTATAATATATACATACAAGCAAAAGAGGCAGGATGATAAAGTCCCGCCTCTTTTATCATATGCCAGTCTTGAGACTATTCTGTCAGACTATGGAGTCTTGCTATATATTTGCCGAGTATGTCAAACTCGATATTTACGATACTGCCTATTGTAATATAACGAAAGTTTGTATTCTCATAGGTGTATGGGATAATTGCGACCGTAAATGTGTTTTCTGTGGGATTGCAGACTGTCAGAGAGACCCCGTTTACGGTCACAGACCCTTTGTCGACAGTGAAATAACCGCGGCTTGCCATTGCTTTGTCAAAATCGTATTCGAACGTGAAATATGTGGAGCCGTCGGCATCTTTTATTTCCTTACATATTGCGGTACCGTCCACGTGTCCCTGAACGATATGGCCGTCCAGCCGTTCGTTCAATTTCATCGAGCGTTCTACATTGACTTTATCCCCGGGTTTGAGGAATCGGAGGTTGGATTTGTCAAGTGTCTCTTTCATTGCCGTGACAGTATAACTGTTGTTTTCGATATTCACAACAGTAAGGCATACGCCGTTATGAGAGATGCTCTGATCTATTTTCAACTCATTTATGAATGAACATTCAAGGGAAAAATGAATGTTTCCATGCTCTTTTCTTATTGCGACAACAGTCGCCATTTCTTCTACAATACCAGAGAACATAATATGATTTATTATTTTTATGTGAATATATTTGCCGTTCAACTCAAACTGGTTCTGACTCTGCGTCTGTCATAAATACAATGATTTAATGTTTTAAATAGACTTGAAGCCTTATAAAAGTGTTTTTGTCATCGGCTGCTTTATTATATAGTCGCTATTCCTTCGAATGGGCAATGACCGGCCTTTCTTTATAATGCTGAAATACATTTAATCTCAAATGACAGTTCTTGTGTTAATATTCCGCATCATGTACGCTATGAAGCGGGGAACCATTGCATATATATAAATGTAAAGGGAATTAAAAGAAAAGGGGTTGCCCGATGATGTGATGAAACTCCGAGCTAATAGGATTTGAGAGCTCTCCGTCTTTGTAATCCACCGGCTATACAGCTTAGTCCCATAAGGGTTTTATGTGGCCCGCCATTAACAAGAGAAACTTCCTCGGTTTCGTTTTATTTTGATGAGTATCCCGATCAAACCGGAACAACCCCCATATTCTACTGCAAAGATACGTCAACTATTGCATATGTCAAAATCTGAAGTATATATTTTATAATTTTTTTGTTAAGTGGATGTTTTAAAATAAATGCCATCAGACTCGTGATATTTATGTGATGCATTTCAAAGACTGTAGTAGGAGAGCAACTGACAATACTCCCGATGAGGCTTTGGAATGCAGTCATAAAGAGCGCATAATCTGATGGTAAGGACACAAATACATCTTGGGAAATTTATAATATCGGATAATTTTTAACGATTACTTGTATTTCCGCACCCGCAATAATCATAATAATCGAGGTTTATGGGGCATATGCCAATGTTTCAATGATAGTTTGTTTCTTATAAAATAAGGGGCAGATATAAGTAATTATACAAAATGTACTCTTTAGATCACTTATATATAAACACTTATATTTGTCTGTCCAATGCTGTAAGACAATGGATTCCGTGGTATTATTCATCTGTCCGACCTTTATTCATCAGCTGCACTTATACCGCCATCCGGTATTCCGCTTTTTACAGATTTGTCCCTATACATCTTCTATAAAATAGAAACTCAATCTGCATAATAGCAAACCAAAATACATATGAGGTCTGACGTACGATTCCGGTTTGTCTCCAAACCGTTCATTGCATTACTCGTTTTTGTCGTGTCATACCGGCTGATGCTGTCCGAAACTCTTTGCCCCATGCTGTGCTTTTTATAAAAATATATCTCTTTTCAGTCTGTCTTATGGGCTTACAGAACTCAGCAATCTTCTTGTCTTGACTGTCAACAACGTGACGCCATGCGGAAACAATACGGCTGAATAGCTGCAAAAGATTGATGACGTAATCCAGACGTCAAAACCAGAGCTGCAAATGCATATTCATGCAATATTGTCATGAGAAAATGAATGTTTATGCCTCGTAAAGTCACTGAGAATGGCGTGTGAACTGTAAAACAGCAGACTGTGTCCGTATACACGAATTATAGGGCACAAATGTAATGCGTTGAATATCAACGTTTTTGCATAATGGGCTACAGTAAATGCCTTTTCCGATGCATGGAACATGCTGTTTCATGATGCGGAACGGTACGTTTGACAAGGCGGAAAAGGCTTTCTGAGAGTATTGAACATGCCATTTGGGAATATGGTATAACAGCCGTGAGGGGATAGTAATCAGGAAACGAGGCATCGGAAGGGCTAATAATCCGATGTAATGACGTGTCGAGTGGAGAAAAATACGAATTATGATGAAATGCTATAATAATAAAACACTTGTAAGATAGCAAATGTTGCCATATGCCGTTTCTATTTTGTAAAAAAATAATGTAAAGATTTTTTACCTTTCGTTCTGCATAAATATGCATTCTGATGAATATGAGTGTTCGTATAAAATTTGGACTGTCGCCATTATATATGTCAAGGCTGGTGGGTAGCAAGGCATAACACCGCTATGCATATGCTTACATGCGCTTTCACGCTTTTTATGTCTATACAGCATTGCACCCACCATACTGTTTCCCGATTTTCTCTGATACAGTGCGCTTGTTATTCTATAAAATAAGGAGTGCATGCGCCTTACATCATTACGAAAGGTGTATGTGGGCAGGCTGGGGAATAGTTGTGAAAGTGTGGTCCACGGACACTTGGCATTTCTGATTAACGTGCAGAAGAAAATGTTGCATTACAGTTGTTTTTAATGGTGTGTTTTTCGGTGGGATGACAATAAATATCCGAGGCTGTCGTCACATCAATCGGTATGTCTGACAGTATGCATCCTGCTGAAATGATGTGTCTTTTTCTTGTGTGCTTCCTATAATTTATAACTTGTAATCTTCTCTATATCAATACATTTTCTTTACAAGTCGGATGTGCTGCACAGTATGATTAAACATAAATAAATATTTTTTTTGTTATTATGAATTATTCGGATATTTATTATTAACTTTGCACGTTGAAATCAGTAGTGTACACTTTCGTGTTATAGAAATTATTCTATTACGCACTAAAAAAATAACATGAATACGATTTGTCTTCGAATACAAAAACGTAATATTTTATATATTTTATGTATTTTATCTTGTTAATTACCGTTTTAATAACGGCTGTTTTCTTGGTAGTAGCGGCCTACGTGATTGCAAAACTCATAGGTCCTCGTACATTTAATAAGGTAAAGGGTGAGCCCTTTGAGTGCGGTATTCCGACC
>UMDA01022983.1_pt1 | contig 34080 bp, 26 predicted proteins | sample 1964381 | NCBI WGS metagenome assembly UMDA01 (sample SAMEA4835983, study PRJEB28245) | human gut metagenome | biome: gut microbiome; material: fecal sample | place: Denmark | collected 2008 | reverse complement strand
CTGCCGCCATTGAAGGTGGGGCCGTTGTCGGAAGTGAAAATAATCAAGGTGTTGTCATACAGGTTTTCTGCTTTTAACTTTTGGATTAGTTTGCCCACTTGCTCGTCGAAGTAGCTAATCATGGCCGCATAAGTGGCATGGGGATAGCGGCATATTCCGTATCCGGCTTTTCCCGTATAAGGCTCTTCGTCGCCAAACTTCTTGACATAATGCTGAACCCACCTTTCGGGTGCCTGAAGTGAGACGTGAGGCAGGGGAGTGGTCCACATCAGGAAGAAAGGTTTTTGCTTGTTCTCATCCACGAAGGACATTAACTCGTCGAATATTAAGTCGTTGGCATATTCTTCCTGCTCGAATCTTTTATAGTTTTTGGGGTCGTAAGGGTCTTCATCTTTTCCCAGTCGGGCAAGGTGAGGGTTAATGACTTTGTTTTTCAGATATACACGCTCTTCGTTTTTGTAAAGGAAAGCGGGGTAATAGGTGTGTGCCTGGCGCTGGCAGTTGTAGCCATAGAATTGGTTGAATCCCTGCTTGTTGGGAGTACCTTCCGAGTCGGGAAATCCCAGTCCCCACTTGCCGAAGCATCCGGTGGTGTAGCCGGCGTTCTGCATCATCCGCCCGATGGTCATGGTGTTTGCCTTGAGCGGATATTGTCCTTCCAGTTCTTTGTGGATAAACATGGAATCGTGGTCATTGATGGCACCGCGATAGGCCATTTCGTTGTTGTAGCGTATCTGTGCGTGTCCCGAATGCATGCCGGTCATCAAGACACACCGCGCCGGGGCAGATACCGGCGAACCGGTGTAGTGCTGGGTGAAGCGCATTCCTGCCTGCCGGAGTTGGTCGATATGAGGAGTCTCTATTTTTTCCTGTCCATAGCAGCCTATGTCACCGAATCCCAAGTCGTCCATCAAGATGTAAACAATGTTGGGACGGCTGCTTGCCGTTTGTCCCAAAGCGGGCATCGCGCTTAATGCGGTAATGCCTAATATGAAGTTTGTCTTTTTCATGATATACTAAGCTTTTATTCCCATTTATAATTGTTGTCTGTCTCTTCGGTCAGTGCCGGTCCGAAGCTGTAACCTCTGTTTTCAAACCATTCTTTTTTATGGAGGATACGTTGGTAAAAGGTATCGAAATCCGTTAACGGCCCATTGTGCCACATTTGTTCCGCCAATGCCAAGATGCGTGGAAACAGCCGGCGGTCTATCATGTATTCTTTCACGCCGTCATCGGTCCAAAGCGCACATCCCATTCCCCGGATGAGCGGATTGCTTTCTTGTGTGGCTTTGTAGGAGGGATTGTCTATATAGACATCCTTTAAATCGAAGGTGCGGGCCTGCTCATATCCTTTCCAGGGAGTGAGTGGAAAATTGAGATAGGTGTAGTAGTTAGTACTGCAAATGACGGGATAATGATGGTGGAGGGCATTGCGGAGTGCCAAATCTTTGTGTCCGCGATAGTTCCACCATTGTATCACGATGTTGTCGGGCAACGGATAGCCGTCATTATAAACCACATCTCCCCAAAAGATAGCTTTTTTTCCTTTGCTTTTCAAGTATTCCGCCATTTGTGCCGAAAACCACAGTTGCAGGTCATGGCTGTCTTTCAGACCCAAATCGGCAATTCTTTTTTGACAGTCCGGGCATTTGTTCCAATTGTCTTTAGGAGCTTCATCTCCTCCCAGATGGATGTAAGGCGAGGGGAACAAGGTGCATATTTCATCTAACACGTTTTTGAGGAATTGCAATGTATTTTCTTTCCCTGCACAAAAAATGTTTGGAGTAAAGCCGAGTTTGGGAATTTCGACAGGGCGGTTGAAGCACCCCAATTCCGGGTAGGAGTGGAGTGCGGCTTCGGCATGTCCGGGCATGTCTATTTCGGGGACAATCGTGATATTGCGTGCGGCGGCATAGTTCACAAGGGCTTTGATTTCTTCTTGGCTGTAGAATCCCTGTTGTTCTTCTCCAACGGCGGCGTATGCTCCTTTTTGAGTCAGCAACGGATATTGTTTGATTTCGACACGCCAGCCAAGTCCTTCGGTCAGATGCCAATGGAAATAATTCATCTTGAGGAGTGAGGCCATGTCGATGTATTTCTTGATGGTGGCTGGTGATTGGTATTGACGGCCGGAGTCGAGCATGAAGCTGCGCCATTTGATGCGCGGCGCATCCACGATGTCGACACATTGGAATAAGATTTCTCCGTCGGGACCCGTTTGTACCCACTGGCGCAACGTTTGCACGGAGTAAGTAAATCCGGCATTGTCGGCGGCTTCTATTTTTATATTGTCGGGTGTGATGTGCAGGGTGTAGCCTTCGGGCGGGCAAGCGGGATTGCGAACGAAGCACAAGTCGGCTTTTTCTTTTGCATCGCACATTTGAATGTGGGGAACTACCTCGTCAATAAGCAGGGATAGGTAAGTCGCTGTTGAATCTTCTGCATACACTGTCACCCCCTTGTCTTTTATACTGAAACAACCTTTTGTCAGAGTTATCTGTTGAGGGGAAGGGATAATCACCTGTCCCTGGCAGGTCAGTGCACGGCAGAAGAGTAATATCAAAAAGATAATGGATGATTTGTTTATCATAACAGGTTTGTTTAGGTAATATGGATATATAGGTATAAATAGTCTGATTGAGTTGTTGCTTTTGTTGGAGAAGGATGTGTCAAAAGTAAAATTGAAATCTTGACACATCCTTTCTTGGAATTGATATTTACGGTTTATTTACCTACTCCGTCATTCCAGCCCGGGTTCTGCTCGAGTTGAGGATTCAGAACACGTTCCTGACGTGGTATCGGATAGAGGTAATAATATTCCGGCCAAAGCTGGGTGGGTTGCGGATGGAACTCCAAATAACCTTCGTTTCCGCCACCGTCGATGGTCACATTTGTTCCGGCCGGGAAGTCTGACTTACGCACATATTGTCCCAGTTTTTTCTTCATGGCATAGTGACATTTCTTCCATCTTCTTAAATCGTTGAACCGGAATCCTTCGGAAAATAGTTCAATACGTCTTTCACGGCGTATTTCCCATAGCAGAGGATTGACGGCATAATCGCCGCTGTAAGCCGGATTGCCAAGGTCACGTTTCGGATCGAAAGACTCATTGATTTCGGACACTTTCATCGGAGAAACATTAGCACGAGGACGCAACTTGTTGATGGTTTGATCTGCAACTGACTGGGTGAATTCTCCCAGTTCGCACATTGCTTCGGCGTAGTTCAGCATCACTTCTTCCACTCTGAAGATAGGCATATCGGTTTCTTCATTACGTGCGCTTCCCACTTCCAGATAAGTACAGAAATATTTCCAGTTATTGTATCCGAAAGCCGATTTGTACCAAGGCTGGTTATTCAAATAAAAATCATAATGAGGAACAGCGCCTAAAATACCTCCGCTGAAACCCTGACGGAACGGCAATGTTTTTTGTCTTTCCTTGCTGCCATATCCTATTCCTAATCTGATGTTCAAACTGTCAATGAAGCTTCTGTCTTTCGGATTGTCAGTGAATTTCCATTTGTTGTCCCAAGCTGTTGTTGATTCGGAACGGTCAATGTTATAAGGTGGGGTGACGTGCAGCCACAAACGGTGGTCGCGGTTGCTGAATTCTTCATACATATCTTTGTCGCTCAAGAATAGAGGACTGCTCCAGCGCGGCTTTCCATCGCTGCACAGATAGCTGTCTACCAAGTCGCGGGTAGGGTTATAGAAAGAAGTGGCAGTGGTTCCTCCGATACTGACTGCATGAACCACGTTTTCTGCATTGGAATAAGGTTTATACAGAATGACTCCCGGCACACCGCTTAAGTCTAACGAGCAGAATAAGTCGTCATAATTGTCACATACGTTCGGATAGGCTTGAAGCACTTCGGCAGATACGCGTTTACATTCCCTTAAGTATGTTTCCGCGTCGTTCAGGCCGTGATATTTCCGCCATGTGCCTTCAAACAGACAGAAGCGTGACATGAAAGTTTGTACCACGGCTTTGGTTATGCTGTTTTCTCCGTCACCGTTTACATTGATGTTTTGTTCGGCATATTGCAAATCTTCCAGGATATGTTTGGCTATGTCATCTCTGGATGCTCGCGGTCCTTGTATCAGGTCAGTTTCACTGTCACTCAATACATGGTCAATCCAAGGTACGCCACCATAATCGCATAACAATGAAAAATACCGGTAGCTGCGGAAGAAATATCCTACACTGCGCCAATGGGCCTTTTCTGCTTCGGTCATTTGTGAACCGTCTATGTGGTCGAGCATTAAATTAACGCGGCGGATGAAACTGTAATATTCCCATGAAGTATTTTCTTTTTTATCAGGAACAGTAACGATACCTCTAATCCAGCCGGTTTCACTGGTTTCTCGGGTTTGATTGTAGGAAATGTCATCTGTGGCATTCTCAGAGCCATATCCTAATGCGGGAAATGTTTCATACAGTCCCCATGCGTATGCCTTGAAATTGTCGTAAGAGACAAAAGCTGTTTCTGCTGTAGGATTTCCCAACGGATACCTCTCCATAAAATCATTGTTCAGACAGCCGGAGAGTAGAAACATACATAGTATAAGTGTATAATTTTTCATAATTTATCTGGATTTAGAATGTTACATTAATACCGAAAGAGAATTTTCTCATAAAAGGATATTCCCAAGCGCCTTTGGTCAACATATCTGTTTCAAGTCCTTCGGGAAGGTGATCCCATGTATAGAGGTTTTCTCCTGTAGCAAAAACTTTAATCTGGTCAAAATGCACTTTTGTACACCATGCTTTGGGTAACGTATAAGACAGGGTGATATTCTGCAGTTTCAGATAGGATGCATCTGCCAGATACTTGCTTTGTACCCAATGATTTTTATCCGTGTTTACCCCATTATTGGCGTATACGCGCGGATAGAAAGCATTCGTATTTTCCGGTGACCAGAAATCCAGTGTTTCTTTGAACAAGCTTCCCCAACTTCCTGTGGGCCATGCTATCTGGTCTCTGCGCCAATAATCGCGTTTGCCCACTCCGCGTAGGAAAACGGTAAGTTCAAAACCTTTCCAACCTACTCCGGCAGTGATACCATAATGGTAACGTGGAGTAGAATTGCCAATAATTCGTTGGTCACCCGGATTGTCTGCTGTTCCGGCTCCACTGTATATCTCTGTGGGGTCGTCATCAAAGTTCTTGTATAACACATCGCCCGGATATACTTTTCCAACTCCATGAGGGATAGGAATACCTTGTTTCAACGTTCCGTCAGCATTAAAATCATTTTCTGTATAAAAACGGTCGGTTACATATCCCCATATTTCGCCCAGTTTCATACCTTTTCGATAGATTTTGTCACCTATCAAGTTGGTTTCATTGTTATATTTGGTAATTTCGCTTTGCGAATCGTAAAGATTGAATCCGATATGGTAACTCCAGTCTTTGATTCTGTCGCGCCAGCTGAGTTCCAGTTCCCAACCATAGGTTTTCAGATTGGCTGCATTTTGTTTGGCAGCACTGGCTCCGACTACCCAAGGCAAATCCATGCCGGGAGCAAGCATGTCTTTTGTGTCGCGTCGATACCAGTCAAAAGTACCACTCAGACGATTATTGAAAAGTCCGAAATCAATGCCGAAATCCAAAGTGTATACCTTTTCCCAAGAGAAAGAACTGCTGACCATGAGCGGGGCTTTCAGAGTGGTAGTCTTTTTTCCATCCACCAGCCAGTTACTCAGGTAAGGAGCCATGTCCGGGATATATGGATAATTGATGGGGTTGCCATTGCCATCTAATAAAATCTGATTGCCAATGGAACCATAAGAAGCTCGTAATTTCAAGTTGGAAATAATTCCTTTACTGCCCTTCATGAAGCTTTCTTCCGAGATACGCCAGCCGGCTGAGAAAGATGGGAAGAATCCGAAACGATTGTTTTTGGGGAAACGAGATGTTCCGTCATAGCGTCCGTTAGCTTCGAACATATATCTGTCATTATAATTATAACTGATGCGGTAAAACATTCCTCGGAGGGCATATTCCTCAAACTTATCGGTAGTGGAGGCCGTACCGGTGGCACCTGACAAGGAGGGCAGATTGCTCAGCAACACGTCAGTCTTTTCCGACCATTGGGATTCATAATGGCTTTCTTCCTGATTGAATCCGCCCATTACGCTTATATTGTGTTTGCCTATCGAGAAATCGTAATTGGCAAAGATATTGATGGCATTATAGTTTGTAAAGTCTTGAGTCAGTGCATATCTGGTGTTTTCTACACTGTTCATGATGCCGGTGAAATTAAATCCTACGTACTGATATTTGTTTGCATAAAATTTATTGTATTTCGTAGTCCGGTTGTAAGTATACTCACCTGTAATCTTTAGGCCTTTAAGAGGTGATAGAATGACACGTCCTAATACACGCATATCGGTTTTTTTGATATTGCGCGGTTCACCATATCGTACATAAGTAGCTGAAGTTTCGGCAGGATAGGTGATACCGTCGACTTCATAAGGCGAAATATTTTGATATGATGGCAATGCCATAGCGCTTCCCCACACACCGTTTCTACCACCTTGTTCCACTTTGTACTGATTGGAATTGGCATAACGGACGTCAAGCTGTGTGGTAAGCCATTTGTTTACATCCACACTGATAAAGCTGGAGAAATTGACACGGTTGAATTTATCCTTGTCTGTGATAAGTATGCCATCTTCACCGGTATAGCCGAGTCCCATACGGTAACTTGTTCTTTCGCTGCCGCCGGAGACAGAAAAACTGTGGTTCTGCATGAAGCCAAAATTGTCCATCATATCATCAAACATATCATTTTCACGCATCAGGAATAAATTTCCCTGTTCATCATAGATATATCCGTTCGGATATTTGGCAGGGTTTGCATTATAGTCTGTGATGTATTTTTCCCATTGGGTGATATTCTTTCCGTCCACGTATGTATCGTTTTCCCACCCCATCTTTTTATATGCCAACACCGATTCTAACGGACTGGCCTTTTGGGGTAGCTCTAGTGCAGTAGAGAAAGAGAAATTGTTATTGTAATTGAATTGAGGTCTGGTGTCTTTTTTCCCTTGTTTAGTGGTAATCAATATGACGCCAAAGGCAGCACGGGCTCCGTAGATAGCGGCAGAGGCTGCATCTTTCAAAATAGAAACGGACTCAATATCTTGAGGGTCAATCATATTTATGTCCATTGGAACATTGTTTACCAAGACGAGTGGAGAACCGCCGTTGATAGAGGTCGTACCGCGGATATTATAGGACATATCTTCGCCCGGAGTACCTGTTGTTGCTTCAATTTTCAGGCCGGGGACTACCCCTTGTAAGGCAGCGGTTATATTGGATATAGGGCGGTCTCCCAAAGACTCTTTCATATTGACGGCACTCACCGCACCGGTCATATTTACTTTCTTCTGGGTTCCGAAACCGATAACTACTACCTCGTCCATTAATTGGGTATCTTCTTTCAATTGGATATGGAAGGTTGACTTATTTTTAAGGCTGATTTCTATTGGTTGATAACCTATATACGAAACAGATAATTGTCCGTTTTCAGGCACTTCCATAGAGAAATTTCCATTTACATCGGTTATGGTGGCCAATTGGCTGCCGATTACTTGAACGTTAGCTCCGATTAATGCTTCACCTTTGGTATCGGTAATGATTCCTTGAATTTTTTTCTTAGGAGCGGAATTTTCCTGTTTTCCGTTTGTAACAGAAGCGGGTTGGGGAATGATGATAATATGTTCCCCTTCGGTTCTATAAGAGAATCCGGTATTTTTAAGAACTGCATTCAAAACAGTTGCCGTACTTTCGTTTTTGAAATCAACCGTTACTTTTTGATTGACATTCAACTTTGTTTGATTGTATGCGATGCTGAGTTTGGTTTGTTTTTCAATACTTTCAAAAACTTTTAGTAGCGGTTGGTTTTTTACTGATACCGTTACAGGTTGATTTTGTCCGAATGCAATGTTATAAAAACATAAAGCCAACAGCAATACATAAAATTTATGAATTTTTACGGGTGTGTTTAGCCACGATAAGTTTCTAAATTTCATAATTTTGTAAATTAATCATTAATACTAAATTTAAGTGTCTTGAAATGTTTAAATGAAGTGATTTGATTGATTTCGGGAACCGGATTACTCGCTATCTTCCGGTTCCTTTTTCTTTTTATTTTCCTCCTTTCTTTTTAGGTAAATATTCTAATATGATATTATCATCTTCTATTGTGTATGACAGATTGCCTATGGTTTTTGTGATAATGTTCAGTACATCATTGATACTACTTTGATGCTTGAATTTTATTGTATATAGGTCTGTTGTATTCAATGTCGGTGGAAGTAATATGTGGACATTATAAGTCCGTTCTAATGATTTGACGATTTCTTTTAAGGATTGGGATACAAAATTCAACTCTCCTTTGGTCCATCCTGAATAAATGGAAGCATCAATTTTTCTCTTTTGAAACTCTCCTGTTGTATTGTGATATTCTAGTTGTTCGTTGGGAGAGAGAACAGTGATTGGTTCTTCTGTAGGTTTTTGAATCATGACCGATCCTGATTCCAAAGTCGTTACGGTCTTGTCTTCATTTCCGTAAGCGCATACATTGAATTTTGTGCCAAGTACTTTAATCTTTAGTGAGGACGTCTTTACAATAAAAGGATGTTTTTGGTCTTTCTTCACATGAAAATTCCCTTCTCCCATTAGATATACTGTACGCATTTTGCCGATGAATTTCTTAGGGTAAACTAATAGTGTTCCGGCATTTAAGTAAACATGCGAACCGTCAGGCAATATAATTTCATGTTTTTTGCCTTGAGGTACCAGATATTCTACTTGTTCTATGTTCTTGGTATAGGTATCTGTGTATAGATAAGCTGCTAGCATGGAAAATAATGGAATAAGCAGGACGACAGCCGCCCGTATAATTCTATAGAAACGGTTATGAGTTATCTTGGAAGGAGGCACTAAGGCAGCTTTGCGGCAGAAGTTACGATAAGACTCAGCAGTGCTTTGATCTGCTTTGTAGCTGGATTCATCCCACACTTGTTTTAATGCGGCTTCTTTCTCCGGTTGTCCGTGTGAATCAATAAGCCATTTCCATACTTTTTCTTTTATTTCTCGGCTGGATGCGCCGGAAATGAAATAATGTATTATTTTATATGCATTTGACATATACGTGTTTTTGATAGGTTCTAGTATATAAGATACGTGAGACTAATCAAACACACAGTCGTAACTTAAAAAAATATAATTAAAATCAGTGATAATAATTTTCGGATATCTGCTAACGCTTGAGTCAGATGGTTTTCAACTGTTCGTTTATTGATACATAAAGATGCTGCTATTTCATCATTACTCATTCCTTGTTCGCGGCTCATTTTATAAATTCTTTGGCGTTGTGGTGGCATTCTTTCCACGGCAATTGCTATCAGCAGCTCTAACTCTTTAGCATCAATATATTTATAAATTTCATTATCTTCAATTACGTTTGGAATAGATTCGGTTTGTTTTTGCTGATAATTTTTGAATAGCATGTTTCGTTCGATGTGCCGATATACGGCATTCTTGGCGATGCGGAATAAATAAGCGCTTATATTGTCTATTTTATCAAGGGATGTTCTGTTTTGCCATAAAGTAGTAAAAATATCCTGAGAAATGTCTTCAGCTTCTTCCGGTGATTGTAATAAGTCGCAGATGAAACCTTTCAAACGAGGATAATAAGAATAGAAAAGCACTTCAAAAGATTTGGTGTTTCCTTCGGCTATTGTTCTTATAAGTGCTTTTTCGTTTTCAAGTTTCATATCTTTATCCGGTTTACTTTGCAAAAATAGGGAAAATCTATACCTTTGCCTATCAATTTACAAAAAAACAATAACACAATGGATGAATTAGTAGTAAAAGATTTGATAGACAGACTGATAGACCTGTCTTTCGCCGAAGATATAGGTGATGGAGACCATACTACCTTGTCATGTATTCCTGCGGATGCTATGGGAAAATCAAAATTATTGATTAAGGAGGAAGGCATATTGGCTGGTATTGATGTAGCTAAGGAGGTATTCCATCGTTTTGATCCTACCATGAAGGTAGAGGTATTCATTCAGGACGGAAGTCACGTGAAACCGGGTGATGTGGCGATGGTGGTTGAAGGTAAAGTTCAGTCCTTGCTTCAGACAGAGCGCTTGATGCTGAACATCATGCAACGTATGAGCGGCATTGCTACTATGACTCATAAATATGTGAAAAAGTTGGAAGGTACCAAAACTCGTGTCCTTGATACCCGTAAGACTACTCCGGGTATGCGTATTATGGAGAAAATGGCTGTAAAGATAGGTGGAGGATGCAATCACCGTATCGGTCTGTTCGACATGATTTTGTTGAAAGACAATCATGTGGACTTTGCAGGAGGCATACACAATGCGGTTACTCGTGCTAAAGAATATTGTAAGGCCAAAGGCAAAAACTTGAAGATAGAACTGGAAGTTCGCAATTTTGATGAACTGAATCAGGCATTGGCAGAAGGGGTAGACCGTATTATGTTTGATAACTTTACTCCTGAAGACACACGTAAGGCAGTAGAGATTGTAGGTGGACGTTGTGAAACGGAGTCTTCCGGCGGCATCACTTATGAGACGATGTTACCTTATGCACAGGCAGGAGTAGACTTTATATCATTTGGAGCATTGACCCATTCTGTGAAAGGATTGGATATGAGTTTCAAGGCTTGTTAATAGCGATTGTATATAATATATGTGTAAAAGAGCGACCGAAAATCGCTCTTTTTTATTTTGAGTCAGTATTGTTCTTTTTCTTTTCTTCCTTAAACTGTGTGGGAGTCATCCCTTTTATTTGCTTGAAAGAGGTACTGAAATAACGGGGATAGGTAAACCCGACTTCATAGGATATTTCATTGATATTGAGATTGGTATTTGTGAGTAGGTATACTGATTTCTCTATACGTAATCGGTTTATGTAGTCATTCACACCCAGTCCGGTCAGTGTTGTTTTTGAGCTTCCTAAGCCGTTTCATTAGCCGGACCAAGCGTTTTCGTCCTTTCGATTATGCCTGCCTGTCCGTCGGATTACTACAGTCTTCGGTAGCGGACTGTATAGTCCGTTGCAGTGGACCGTACAGTCTGCTACAGTGGACTGTACAGTCCATTGCCGCAGACTGTAATAATCTTCCGTTTAAAAGACCTTGGCCGAACTTGGGAAACGGCTTATTCTTCCCTTTGTTTGTGATATGATATTTAAATCCCCAAGAATAATGACTGCTCCCTTATCATCTACACACTTTTTGACTTGATCCTATATCTTTTTTCAGTCATAACTATAACCGGAAAGCAAAAGTTTTGTACCTTTGCATCCGATTTTAGAAAATGAATAAAAGATTGTAAAGTATGGAACTGCCGGAAGACCCGATGATGCTGTTCAGCATGGTGAATATGAAACTTCGCGATTGTTATTCTTCGCTTGATGAACTTTGTGAAGATATGAATGTAGATAAGGATTCTTTGATACGAAAATTGAACTCCGTAGGGTTTGAATATAGTCAAGAGAACAATAAGTTCTGGTGATTTATCTGCATTTTTCTCTTTATTGATTATGTTTGTGCTAATAATTTAGCTGTTGCCCTATCGGGCTTGCCTGTTTCTGTAAGAGGTAGATTCTCTACCGGTATAACGCGTTTGGGGCACCAATAGGCAGGCAATACATCCTCACAAATCTTCTGAATTCTTTCATAAGTATCTCTGCTTCCGGGATTGTTTTCAATAAGCAGAACTACTATTTCACCAAATTTTGCATCAGGTGCAGAGGTAATCATAAATGGAGTATGGAAGTGTTTTTTCAGTGTGGCTTCCACCTGTTCTATTTGTATCTTTACACCACCACTATTTATTATATTGTCTTTTCTTCCTAAAATGCGGAATTGCCCTTGGTCATTCAGTTCTGCAATGTCATTAGTGTATAATACTTTATCACACACTTTGGGAGCATTGATAATCAGTGTATTCTCTTGACTCAACCGGATGGAGACGCTTTCAAAAGGGGTGTACCATTCGGAAGCTTCTGTCCCGTTTACTCTGCGTAAGGCGATGTGCGAAAGTGTTTCTGTCATCCCGTAGGTAGACCATACCTGATTGGGAAAATCTTTTAAAGCTTGTGCCAGCGCGCTGTCAATCGCACCTCCACCGATGATAAGATGTTTTATTTGCTTCAATAATTCTTTTTCTTCGGGCACTTGGAGGGAATTGTATACCTGCATCGGAATCATGGCAGCAAATACGGGTGCTTTCTTCAGATTTTTCAAGGGATGGCCCGAAGGTGTGACCGGAAGGAGATTGAGTCCGGCAACCAGTGAGCGTATCACCACCATCTTTCCGGCAATATATTGCAGAGGCATGCACAGCAGTGCTGTGTCATTTTCTTTCAGTCCGAGAAATGAACAGGTGAGGCAGGCGCTTTCCATCATGCTTTCTTTTTCTACACGCATTGGTTTGGGCTTGCCTGTCGAACCGGAAGTATGGACAAGAACGGTGGGTTGATGGTTGAACCATTCGGAGAGAAAAGTAAAAAGTTCTTGCCGGAAGCTTTGCTTGTCGGTAGGAATATTCATGCGTATCATCGCTATTTCCCAATGGGTATAAAAGATTCCTTCTATTTGGATACGCTGGGTGGTTATGTCTGTGTAGTAAGTATTCATTGTGCCAGCCATTGTAATAAATCAGGTTCTTGCTCTTCGGGATGAAACCACAGACAGTCTCCTTCGATATGTAGCGGATAATTTATGTTGTCTGTAAACAGTAACCCTGTTCCAAGGCCTTGTGGGAGCGTAGGTTGCAGGGTAGCGCACCATTGGGCGATAGCGTTTAGTCCGATATTTGATTCCAAGGCCGAGGTAATCCACGAACCTATCCCTCTTTCCGCTGCCAGTTCCATCCATTCTTCCGACCCGCTGATTCCGCCGTGAAGGGAGGGTTTCAGAATGATATATTGCGGTCGGATGGTTTCAAGCAGTTCTATCTTGCGGTTGCGTTGGTTAATGCCGATAAGTTCTTCGTCCAAGGCGATGGGGAAGGGGGCGGAAGCACAGAGTGCGCTCATCTCTTTCCACTGTCCGGCACGGATAGGCTGTTCGATGGAGTGAAGGTGAAACTCGGAAAGACGCTGTAATTTATCAAGAGCATCGGTGGGAGTGAAGGCACCGTTGGCATCCACACGTAGCTCTATTTGTTCGGGAGTAAAGTGCCGGCGGATATGTGCCAGTAATTCCAGTTCTTTTTCAAAATCGATAGCCCCGATTTTGAGTTTGATACAGCGGAATCCTTTTTGCATTTTTTCTTCGATGCGCCGATACATTTCATCAAAGCTTCCCATCCAGATAAGTCCATTGATAGGGATACCTGCTTTTCCTTTGCTGAATGGAGTGTGCCAAAATTGTAGGCTGCATGCGCGGAAATGAAGTAGGGCAGTTTCCAGACCGAACAGAATAGACGGATAGGGAAGCAGGGCTTCCCGGTCTATTTCTCCGGTCTTCTCAAAGTTTTTGCAAGCGATGGCCAATAGTTCATCATAGTTGGGAACATCGTCACAACTCAGGGCAGGGAGAGGGGCGCATTCACCTACTCCATAATAACGGTTGTCGGTATCGGTGAGGAGTATATACCATACGTTTCGGGTGGTATATACTCCTCTCGATGTACCTGCCGGTTGCTTGAAGTGTAATTGTTTCTTTATAATGCGGGTTTGGAACATACTTTTTTATATGTGTTTTGTTTTGTATATTTATCTCTGACAATTTCAAAGGCGCGTTGAACCCATGTGTATATGTCTGTGTCAGGAATATCGCCGTTAAAATTAAGCTGGAGCCAATGCTTCAGACTTTGGTTGATGGGAGTGCCGATTGAAACATGTCTCTCTTTTATATCTTCAATTTCATCTGGAGTAGATTTGACATTGACAAAAGTGAAATTGTCAATGTCTATAAAACAGAACATGTGTCCGCAAACATAAAAGGCAAGGATTGAATCATATCTTGCTGCAAATTTGCCAAATGGTATCTTCTCTGAAACGTTGCCTAATGAAAGACAGTATTTCCTGAATACTTCAATGTTCATGTCTTTGAAATTACAATTCGTTTTTACGGAAATTTGGGATAATCCTGGAATCGTGGTTTACGTTTTTCCAGAAATGCTTTTCCTCCTTCCTGTGCCTCCTCTGTCATGTAATAAAGCATGGTAGCATCTCCGGCAAGCTCTTGGATTCCGGCTTGTCCGTCCAGCTCGGCATTGAGTCCGGCTTTAATCATACGAAGAGCTAACGGACTGTGTTCCATCATTTTCTCTGCCCATGCCACTGTCTCGTCTTCCAGACGCTCAAAAGGAACGACCATATTGACCAATCCCATTTCCAATGCTTCTTGTGCAGAGTACTGACGGCAAAGGAACCATATTTCGCGTGCCTTTTTTTGTCCTACGATTCGTGCCAGATATGATGAACCGAAGCCGGCGTCAAAGCTGCCCACTTTGGGACCTGTTTGTCCGAAGATGGCATTGTCGGAAGCGATGGTTAAGTCACAAACTACATGGAGTACATGCCCGCCGCCGATGGCGTAACCGTTGACCATGGCAATGACAGGTTTCGGCAGGGAACGGATTTGTTTTTGTACGTCCAGCACATTTAAGCGGGGAACACCGTCTGTTCCGATGTAACCGCCGTGACCTTTTACGTGCATATCGCCTCCGCTGCAGAAGGCTTTATCGCCTGCTCCGGTCAGAACCACTACGTTGATATCCCGGCACTCACGGCAGTAATACAGGGCATCACTGATTTCGGAGGTTGTAGTCGGGGTGAATGCGTTGCGGTAACGCGGACGGTTGATGGTGATTTTTGCTATTCCGTTATAGAAATCGAAAAGTATGTCTTGATACTCTTTGATGGTTTTCCATTCTCTTGTTTCCATTATTCTTGTTTATTTATGTATTTTTTTGTGAGTTTACCGTACGGGCGGTATGCCCGTATGAATCAATTTTGACGCACTCTCATGATAGAATTATTCATTTGGCTTATTTTTAAGTCCGTGGTAATATTCTCTCAACAGGGTGGTATCTTTTTCCTTGTCTGTAAAGACTTCCATTAACATGGGTTGCATCAGCGTTTCCGGGGTGGTGAATTGCTTCATGGCATCTTCCAGTTCTTCTTCATCGGTTACTTTTATATAGATAAAGCCGCGTTCTTCTGCCCAACCTTTGGCTGTGGTGTAATGTTCGGCTGTGATGAACTCCCGTGAGCGACTTGATTTGTCCATGCCCGGCAGAGTGTGGAAGATCTCTCCACCTTCATTATTCAATAGCAGAATACGGATATTTGCACCATAATTCTGATTCCACAGTGCATTCATGTCATAAAAGAAACTCAAATCGCCTATGATGATGAAGTTTAGTTTAGTGGATGCTACGGCATATCCGATAGCGGTGGAAAGTGAACCTTCTATCCCGTTCACACCTCGGTTACAGCAAATTTCTACTCTTGGCGGTATTGTGAATAATTGGGCATAACGTATCGTAGAACTGTTTGCCAGATGCAACGCACAGGGTTCCGGCAATGACTGAATGAGTTTTCCTATGGCTGAGATTTCCGAGTAGGGCAGTTCCGGCATCGGCACGGTCTTACAGTAATTCTCCCACATCAATGGATAGTTTGTCGGTTTGTTGTCCAAAAGAAAAGCAATTTTCTCTAGAAATTCAAATGGGTCCATTTCAATGATGGTCGTCAGGCAACCGTATAAGTCGGCTATCTTTCCATCGGTGGAAATATGCCAGTGCTCACGCGGAGGATGTTTCCGCAGGTATTTCTTTAATTCCTTGGATACAATATGTCCGCCGTAAGTAATCAATAGCTCAGGAGTCATATCGTTCTGACGTTCGGAACTCATGGAATAGATGGCTGCATCGAAGTTCCTGATAGGAATGCCGGGAATGGTCTGGTTACCCAAATGTTCCGTCAGCCAAAGGAAATGTTTATACAGGGGTTTCACATATTTCTTTTCGAACAGATAAATCAGATTCATCTGTCCGACCACTATCATGCGTTTGTTATATTTATTCAGACGTTCAATCAGTATTTTATAGTCGCGGTCGTATACACTCAATCCTTGGTAGCGGGTGATGACGCGTACTTCAGGAAGCGCTTTGACTGTGAAACGGTAGATGGGCTCGGAGATAGGTACGTTGATATGAACCGGACCTTTACCGTGGTGAGTTGTTTCCAGTATGGCTTCGTTAATCAGACGGTTGCAGAACCATTCGTCTTCGTCGGTTTGCACTTCGGGTAAGTTGACCGACATCTTGACCAACGGACCGAATACCCCCGGCTGAGGTAAAGTCTGTCCATCCATTTGTCCTATCCAGGCAGCAGGGCGGTCGGCAGAAATGACAATTAAGGGAACTTGTTGGTAAAAGGCTTCGGCTACGGCAGGATGCAGATTCAGCAGTGCCGAACCGGAAGTGCAACATACAGCAGCAGGACCTCCCCCCTGTAACGACAACCCGATAGCAAAGAATCCTGCACTGCGTTCGTCGGTTACAGAGTAACAGGTGAAGTCCTCTATATTGGCCAGTGTATGCACGATGGCAGCATTACGACTGCCGGGACAAAGCACTATTTTCCGCACACCGTGTGCCTTGAGAAGTGCCGCCAACTGAAGTATGTTCTTTTTGTCTGAATACATAATTCTTTTACTTTAATATAAATATATTTCTCTTTTATCGTCTTTGCTCCGTAGGGAATTGAATTCTTCCGAATGCATGTTGCTATGCTATTGGACGGGCGCAATCATGTGCCCCTACGGTGACAGGCTATCTGTTTATAAACTCAGGATAAAGAATGCTTTTCATCGTATTCATCTTGTCTCCTGTTTCTGTCCATTCCGATTCTATTTCAGAGGAAGCAAGGATTCCTCCACCTGCGTATAAAGTGGTTTCACCCGGTTTTATTTCCATGCAACGTAGGTTGACATATAAATCTGTATGTCCTTCGGTGTCCAGCCAGCCTATAAAACCGGAATAATAGCTACGGTCATATCCTTCATTTTCCAGGATAAATCGGAAAGCATCTTCTTTCGGCAATCCGCAGACAGCGGGAGTAGGATGAAGTTCCTGAAGTAGATTCCCTATATTATCTGTGTTCTTTAATAAAAAATAAAAGTCGGTTTTGAGGTGCACCAATTGTCCGGCACGGGCCGTATAGGGGCCTTTCTCATTCATCTTATTGCCAAATTTCTTGATAATCCGACGAATGTAATCTGCCACATAACCTTGCTCGTCTTGGTTCTTCTTGTCCCAGTCCATTGGCATGACTTCGTTTTGCATCGGCATGGTGCCTGCCAAGGCTACGGTGTGCCATTCTTTGCCGTGTCCGCTCAATAAGATTTCAGGTGTACTGCCCACCCACGTACCGGAAACAGGAGTATGACACAAATAAATCATCATGCGTGGATAATTGTTGCAGGCACGGACAAATGCAGCCAATGGCGAAAAATCGTCATTGATATGCTTGGTGGAAGAACGTGACAAGACAAGCTTTTGGAAATGTTTCTTTTGAAGGGGAGTGATGAAACGCTCGAAAGCTTGGGTATATCGTTCTTTGTCCGTTTCTTCCGAAACGAAAGGAGACAGCTTTTCGGTCTGGTTCTTGCAAGTCAACAAGGCATCGGCACATTCCAAAGAAGAAATGGCTTCGCTGATTTCATCCCAGTCGTATGCTGTGATATCAGGACGAATCACTATCAGCGGATGATGGTCGGACTGAAGGAAGGGAGCCATGACAAACCCTTTCTTCTTATTTAATTCCCGAATATCCGCTAACTGTTCCACATCGCCTGATTGTTGTAGCACAAAGTAGCATTCGTCTGTCCAGGGCAGCCGATAGAGAGCAAAACTGAGTCGGCTGCGTGTCAGGCAATCCAATAAATTCTGTATATGTCTGTTAGGTAGATTCATTTCTTTTTAAGTATGAAGTTAACGACACGAATGGTAGAAACAAGTTTCCCCTCGGGAGTGGTGATATCTATGTTCCATATATGTGAGGAATTGCCGCGATGAATTAATTGACCGTTGGCAATCACTTTTCCGCCCACAGGAACCGATGATATATGATTTCCACTTACTTGTATGCCGCATGCATATTCTCCTTCGCGACATAAAGACATAGACCCGTGTCCGGCTGCAATTTCGGCAAGTGCCAATGATGCACCTCCATTCAGCATGCCAAAGGGTTGTGAAGTACGGTGGTCGACAGGCATTTCGGCACGTACCTCATCGGTGGCAGACGGCATGAATCGGATACCCAAGTGTTCTGCCATTGAGTTCGAATAATCAGGTTTACAGGTTGTTTCTTCTCTCATTTGTAAGTCTGTTCTTTCTATAGGACTACAAAAATACATAAAATTTGGATGAAACAGCTTGGAAAGGGCGTCTTTTAGTAACAAAAACGTTTCATCTTTTGTTTTTGTTTTGAGATATATTTTTAATTTTGCAAATGATACTTATACAAATACGATTACGCATCATCAAACAATAATTTAATACCTATGCTCATAACCATTATTATTCTTGTTCTCTCCGCTGTATTTTTTGTAAATGGTAAAATACGGTCAGATATTGTGGCACTTTGTGCCTTGGTTGCTTTACTAGTCTTTCAGATATTAACTCCTGATGAGGCTTTGTCCGGATTCTCTAATTCGGTGGTAATTATGATGGTCGGTCTGTTTGTGGTTGGGGGAGCGATTTTCCAGACAGGGCTTGCCAAAATGATCAGTTCGCATATTCTGAAGTTGGCGGGTAAGAGTGAATTGAAACTATTTTTACTTGTTATGTTAGTAACTTCTGCTATTGGAGCCTTTGTGAGCAATACGGGGACGGTAGCTTTGATGTTGCCCATTGTGGTCAGTCTGGCGGTCAGTGCCAACATGAATCCCAGTCGTCTGCTGATGCCGTTGGCTTTTGCCAGCAGTATGGGAGGTATGATGACCCTTATCGGTACGCCGCCCAATCTTGTCATTCAGAACGCATTGACATCGGCGGGGTTTCCACCGCTTTCATTCTTTTCTTTTCTTCCGGTTGGCCTGATTTGTGTAGCTGTAGGTACATTGGTACTGATGCCGCTCAGCAAATGGTTCCTTTCCAAGCGTGGACAAAGGGAAGAAGATGATGTACATTCAGGTAAATCATTGAAACAACTGGTGAAAGAATACGGATTGTCCAGTAATCTCTTTCGATTGAAAGTGGTAGGTGGCTCTCGTCTGTATGGAAAAACAATTATCGAACTCGATATTCGTCGCAAGTATGGACTTAATATTCTGGAGGTGCGCCGCGGAGATGTGTCACAACATCGTTTTTTGAAAACGATAACGCAGAAATTGGCAGATCCGAGTACCGTGCTGCAAAAAGAGGATATTCTTTATGTGACAGGTGATTTCAATAAAATAAAGTTGTTTGCTGAAGATTTTTTACTTGAAATGCTGGATGGACATATCACGGAAGAAGCGAAAGATTCTGCCAATTCATTGGATTTCTATGATATAGGTATTGCCGAGATAGTTTTGATGCCTTCTTCTAATCTGATAAACCAGACAATCAAGGGAGCAGGTTTTCGTGATAAGTTTAATGTGAATGTGTTGGGTGTCCGCCGTAAGAAAGAGTATCTGTTACAAGACTTGGGCAATGAACGGATTCATAGCGGTGATGTATTGTTGGTACAAGGTACATGGAGCAATATTGCCCGTCTCAGCAAGGAGGATGCCGATTGGGTGGTGCTGGGACAACCGCTGACCGAGGCTGCAAAAGTCACGCTTGATTACAAAGCTCCGGTGGCAGCGGTGATTATGGTGTTGATGGTGGCAATGATGGTATTCGACTTCATTCCGGTGGCTCCGGTGACAGCAGTAATGATTGCGGGTATCTTGATGGTATTGACAGGATGTTTTCGTAACGTGGAAGCAGCGTACAAGACTATCAATTGGGAAAGTATCGTACTGATAGCTGCCATGCTGCCTATGTCATTGGCTTTGGAAAAGACAGGAGCTTCCGAATATATCTCGAACAGTTTGGTCAGCGAGTTGGGGGCTTACGGACCTTTGGCTTTGATGGCAGGTATTTATTTTACCACTTCTCTGATGACGATGTTTATCAGTAACACAGCTACTGCGGTGCTTCTTGCTCCCATCGCAATGCAAAGTGCATCACAGATAGGAGTGAGTCCTGTACCTTTTCTTTTTGCTGTGACATTAGGGGCAAGTATGTGTTTTGCTTCACCATTCTCCACTCCGCCTAATGCATTGGTGATGCCTGCGGGCCAATATACTTTTATGGACTATGTAAAGGTAGGTTTGCCGTTGCAGGTTATTATGGGTATCGTGATGGTACTGGTACTTCCATTGCTGTTTCCTTTTTAAGCTATATATTTATTCTTTGGAGTACTGTCGAAGTTTTTTCTCGTGATTTCCGGTTAGGGATTATACGGCTTACACGGATAGATTCAGGTTCTTTCTGTGTAAGCTGTATCCGAATAATGTATGTCGTTACTCCTCAGCTTTTTCCTATATTTATAATAAATAATACCAATCATATCAGCTATAAACCATCCGATGGGGATAGACCACCAAATGCCGGTTACTCCAATAGAGGGGATGGCAGCGAGCCAATAGGAAAGAGCAACTCGTGTTCCTAGCGATGCAATGGTCAGTATTACAGACATTTCCGGCATACGGATGGCCCGATAGTATCCGTATAGCAGGAATAAAATCCCAATACCACAATAAAATACTCCTTCGATGCGCAGATAACCGATACCTACATTCAGAATCTCCGTTTCATGCGGAGCTACAAAAATCAGCATGAATGGTTTGGCGAATAAGAAGACCAAAACAGAAATGAACAGGGAGAAGACAATTGTTGTAATCAGCGCACTTTTTACTCCTTTGCGGATTCGTTCATACTTTTTTGCTCCGAAGTTTTGAGCGATAAAGGTGGAAAAAGCATTTCCGAACTCCTGTACCGGCATATAAGCAAAAGAGTCAATTTTTATTGCTGCCGCAAAAGCCGCCATCACCATAGAGCCAAAACTATTGACCAGTCCTTGTACCATTAGAATTCCCAAATTCATTACCGATTGTTGTATACAGGTCAGGGTGGAGAACGAAGTGATTTCTTTCAGGCAGTGGCGGTCGAAATGCAGGTCGTTGCGATGCAGTCTCAATTCGGGACATTTTGCGTAGGTATATCCCATAATTCCCAGTGCGGATACTCCCTGTGCGATAATTGTAGCAATGGCAGCTCCCTTGATTCCCCAATCCAGTAGCAGGATAAAGAACAAATCCAGTCCGATATTCAGCACGACGGAAATCGCTAAAAAATAAAGAGGAGTGACTGCATTGCCGATGGCACGCAACAGTGCAGCATAGAAATTATAAATAAAAGTAAACCCGATTCCCCAAAAGATAATCCACAGGTAATCATACATCATCTGATAAATGTCATCGGGAATCTGTAATAGTTTGAGAATGGGATGAATGAAAGACAGAGCTGCTATGTTCAGTACGATTGTCACTGTTCCGATGAGTACGGCCGATACGTAAATGCTTCGTCGTAAAGCCTTCATCCGTCCTGCGCCATATTGCAGGGAAAAAACTGTACCGCTTCCCATGGACAATCCCAGCAGGATGGAAATAAGAAAAACCATCAGTGTGTAAGCTGACCCGACGGCAGCCAATGCGCCGGAACCGATACATTGTCCCACAATCAGTGTATCGGCTATATTGTAACACTGTTGTAGCAGTGAGCCTATAATCATAGGTAAGGTAAAACGTAGCAGGGTACCTGTGATGCTTCCCTGTGTTAAGTCTGCTTTGGATAACATGATATGTGCTTGTTTTATTTAAATTTTGCCCCAAAGGTAATAAACACTTTTTTGAATGTCTGCTTCTTTGTAGAAGAATTAGAGTATAAGCCTTTGCTGGCGATTTCTGTCGTGGCAAACTTTCTTTTCGTAATTTTGGAATAGCTTTCTTAGTTCCTTATAATAAGGACATTGGGAGAATTACCCGATTTTGAGGTAATGACTTGGCAACCGTGCCATTTGCAGCGTTCTGCTATGAATTGCGTTCAAATAACTCTCTACAATGCAAAGGTAAAACAAAATTTTCAGTGTACTAGAACTTTTCTCAAGTAAAATACTGATAATGTATTGAAACGGTCGTAATTTCATGGATAATAGTTACCTTTGTAGTGCTATTTAACTTCACAAATACTAATTGTATTATGATAGTATTAAAACCCAACATGTTTTATGCTCCGAGTAATTATCGGAGAGATAGATGTAATGTTCCAGCAGAAAATGGTGACTATACAATTGAAATACCATCATTGGAGTTTGGAGAGGAAAGTTATGCCTCGCTAAATATCGTAGGTCGTCAATTGCACGATGATGAAGGTCTACATTTTGGCTATATAGAACTTGTAGGACTGAAAGTATTATGCAAAAGAGGAAAACCTCTTTATTATGGACTAAATGAGCCGAAGATATATGAGTACTGTTTGTCGCTATACCTACATGATGTAAATGATGAATGGCAAACTTATGATTTACATGGGACAGATATCTGTTTTTTGTTATATACTATTTTGCCACTGCTTAATTTAGCATTAAAAGATGGTTGTCTTATCTCACAATTGAATTTTGATTGCTTAGAGTGGCAATGTAATGCATGGGAATGGGGAGAAGCAAATGGCCAAGGTAGAGGATTTCTTTTTAATGAGGACGATATTTACGATTTAGAAAGTCTTTACCGATACCTTAAATCTTTTAAGATTGAGGCAATCAAACAATCTTTATACAAAAGAGGTGGAGGTGTATATTGGACTGATGTATGTATCTGTTTTAGATATATTGATAACTACATTTCCAACTTGATAAGTAATGCGCTTGGTGTAAAATTTGTCATATCAGAAGATACCACAAAAGTTGTAAGCTATAAACTTAAATTAGACAAAGATGAATATGATGGCTATTGCCCCAATAATAGTTCAGTACTGCAAAGTAATGAAGCCGAAAAATATAGAGAACAAATTGAAATGACGCTTATGATTCATGTCCTCAGAGCCTTTGATTTGATTGAACTTAAAAAGAATCGGCTTATAAAGTAAATTTTAATGACATCTAAACACTAAAAGAAAGATATAAGGAATGAAAAGAACAAAGGTCAGAATTTATGGATATTGTAGGAACCGTTATTAGAAACAAAATTAAGGAGCTTGGTCAATTGTGGAAATCGTCAGAAAATTACATGAACGTTTCTGTTGATGTATTAAATTCATGGAAAACTTTGATTTCGGAATGGGCTGAAGATGAGAGTATGCCACTTATTATAAGGAAAGGTAGCAGTAGAGGACAAGAATTTACTCACCCATCAGGGAGAAAAGTTATAATTTCCGATAACACATTTGCCTTGTGGGTGTACCGTAATGTTTTAGATGGAAAAACTTATAGTCTTTTGGAACTGAAGAACAAATTAAACCGCAATGAAATACCAATGGTTTATGCTTTAACGAAAGAAGATAAGAAAAAAGCAAAATACACCAAAACATTAGGTAAAGATGCACTGTCTGATGCGAATACAAAATGGAAATTATGCCATATTGAACCTGTTGGTATGAATAGTCGTAAAAATATTGCGGATTTGGATATAAATGAAATCATAAAGTATTTTGAGAGATATGCTAATCCCATGAATATGTTTATATTACCCAAAGAAATAGGTGGCTTAGGAGAAATCCAAGAATTTATTGATGAACAAAAAATTAAATAATCAATTCTCGTTTTATGTCATCTCTAAAAGCAATATAAGCTTTTAGTACATTATCAGAATATTCGGTAATATTTTTTTCATCTCTATCAACAGCATCGTAATACTTACGGAGATTTTCTGATGTATCATTATCGGGGTATCGTATTTCTCGCTTTCGATACTCTTGTGACATCCATATTTCTTTTAATTGTTCTTGGGTGTATTCTTTTTCAGGTTCCTCGTAGTTCCAATACTGTGTATTGTAAGCACTACATATTTGACACGTTAATGATTTTAATTCATCTAAAGCTATTACCAATTTCATCAAACTATCATTAAGTTTACTGTTCACAAATCTATTTTGAGGATAGGTTTGAAAGTATTGTATGTAATCCCAACACTTTTCATACCAACGAAAGAATCGTCCTGTGGAACGGAAATCCGTGATACTATTAATAAACTCTTCTTCAGAAGCAAAGGACATCATTTTATTAAAAATCTCAATGTCATGTTTTTTGTAGTCAAATTCATTTCTTTTTGCGACAATATTATCGTAATTAGATACGATATCATTCATAAACCGTGTAAGAGATAATGATTTAGCAGATTTCTTTTCACCGTCTTTTTTACGGTATGTAATGATACGATGCTTAGATATGTCAAAAGGTTGAGCTTCAATATTACCATACTCTTCATTACACACGCAAATAACTCTTTCCCAACCTAATGAACGAACAGCAAAGCCTAATTCGAACATAACATTTGGATTTGGAAGTGCACGTTTCTTATTTATATCAAGTATATATGCTGGAGTAATATCACAAACAAAAATGTCTGATTGGACTATTTTTGTTAAAATAGTATTTGGAATATCTGGCGCACCTGTAGTTCCCCTTGAATCCTCAAGAAGTTCTATATCAATATTTAATTCCTTAAATGCTGAAATTATTTTTTCCTTTATGTATGCTCGGTTCGCATAACCTCCGATATATGATTGCCATGAATAAAAAATAGCGAACTTATTATTTTTCATATTATTGGGGAGTTCAATTGTATTCTTTAATTAAATAGTAAAATGTGTGTTAATGAATAAAGGTATTTAACCTTTCATGAGCATCTTTAATGTCTATAGAGTCACAAACTTCGATATATTGACTCCAGGAATAATAATCGTTTTTAGTTTCTGCTATTTTGTAAGCTAATTCCTTTAATTCTGTTCCCACCTTTAAAGATGTATAGCGACGACCCAATTTATATGTCCTTACCACATCTCCATCTTTTTTCATCTTAGATAATAAGATATCTGAAACTTCTTGACTATGTTCTCCATTGGGATGTTTGTCAAGGTATTTCATACACTTGTAATCTATTTCATATTCTTTTGCCTCTTTTACATCAGAATACATTGTACTTTCCATGTCATTATGTATGTCAATAAAAGGCATACATAAGGCAATAAAACATAATGAACATATGATAGCACATCCACTTTTGCGGATAATTTTAATTTTTGTTTCCATACATAACTTTTTGATTTCGCAAAAGTACAAAAAATCCGTGATGTAATATTCTATCATCACGGATTTTCTTCTGACTTACAACTGAATACCTCGATTTTGTCTGTTTGTCGGCATTCCCAATGATTGCATAAACTCGTCTTTCTTGCGTCTGAACCAACTTACATGTGAAACACCGTCTATATTGAGGTTGAAATTGCCATCCTTGTCCTCTTTAAGTGAACATATCGTTTTGTCTGCCCTAAAATGTTGGTTAAACTCTCGTGAGTACAGTTCGCCTTTAATGGATACCTCCTTGAATGTGCATAGTTTCCTGATGACGGCATCGCCAAAGTTCAGCGTATCACGCAAGAACTTGATTGTCGGCATCAGCTTTTCTACATAGGGGAAGTAGCGTTTGACAAAATCCACAAATTCGGACAGGTTGCTGTTCTGTTGCTCGTAAGCGTTTTTTACCTCCTGTATCTGTTTGGCTTGCTGATGTTCCCTTTGTCGGGCTTCTTCTTCAAGTTCGATGATGCGGTCTTGCAAATCCTCGTTCCTGTGTTCCAATGCTTTCATCTTTCCACCCCCGAAAAGAGAACCAACGCTTTCGGCTATGTTGGTCGCTGCTGTTGTGGCTGCGTCTTTCAGCTTCTCGGTCTGTACCTCTTTCTTGGCTCGTTTGAGTTCTTCCTGTGCTTTTTCTTTCTGTTGCTGCAAGTCCACCACCTCCGCCCTCAGACTGTCGGCAAGCTGTTGGGTGTCCCGATAATACTGTGTCGTGGACTTGTGCCGTGCCGTTGAACCCTCAATGCCACGCTGCAATCCATATTTCGCCATCGCAACAGCATAGCTGTCTTGGTAGGATTTCAGTTTCAGCCGTGTCATGATGTCATCGGCACAGAGCCTTACGGTGTTGGCTGGTTTCTTGCGGTAGCGTTTCTTTGCCTGCTCCTCACGTTTTCTGCGCTTGCGCTCTCCCTTGACTATCGGAACGAGCGTAACGTGTATGTGCGGTGTTTCCTCGTCCCTGTGCAGATGCGCTGCCACAATGTTCTCCTTGCCGAACAGGTCGGCAAAGTATCTTATGTTGTCGGCACACCATTCGTCAAGTCTGCCTTCCTTTTCAATGCGCTCCATGTCTTCATGTGTTCCCGACACATTGATGCGGATTGCCCGTACTTGGTTGTTCCCGATTTTGCGTGTCAGTCCCGCTTCCTCCAATCGTCTTTGGATGGCAGCAGAACGGTCTTTTATTCCATCGGGGTATGTGATGAGTTTTCGGTTAAGGTGTGTCCTTGTCGGGTCTGCGTTCTTCGGAATGACGAAACGCTCGATGTGGGCGGTCGTTCCGCTGTCGGAACCGTGCGCCTTTTCCATGTGTAATACTACGAATCCCATGTATGATTTTCCTTTCTTGTTTGCTTGTTGAACATCGTTTGATTATTACTTTTGTACGGCTATTGCCGTTGGCTTCGGAGAGTCCAGAGAGGAGCAACCTCTTTGGCTTATTGGGGAATTTTCAGCGTTGCCCTGCAATGCGGCTCGGACAAATTCCCTAATAAGCTACGGTATTTTCCATCGGTAAATATCCGTGCCGCTGCAAGCCTGTTTCCCACTACATTTTCAGCCCTCGCTTTTTCGGTGGTTGCATCATCCGTCTTGCGGATTGGACTTGCCTTGTCGGCCCTGTCCGCTTGGCGGATTGTCTGTTGCACAGATACTCGTTCAAGTCGTTGTACCCTGCATAGTGTACCGACAGATCCTGCAAGCTGTCGCCCAATATCCGTTTCAGGTTGTCGTATGCGTTCCGCCCTGAGTGGTCGTTGTCAAGGAAACTGCCTATCCGAGAGTATTGTCTCAGCAGTTGTTCCGCCTTGCCGATGTTGGAAACGGAGTTAAGCACCATGTAATCCTGCTCGGTCAGTCGTGGGTGGTCGGGGTGGTCGTTTGTGCGGATGGTAAGGAACGAGAGGTAATCCATGAAGCCCTCGAAAAGATAGCACATACTTCGTGGTTCTCCTTGCTGTCGGATATAGGTGATGTCTTTCGGAGCTACACAACCCTTGTAATAGCGGTTGCGCACCTCAAACCCTCCTGCCATGTTCGGGAAGCCGATGGCGAAATAGGGCTTGTCGGCATTCATAAACCGAAGTTCCTTGCATTCTCTTTTGGCAAGTTCTATGTTTATTCCTCTCTCTTGCAGATAGGCGATGAGCGCATGGGATGACAACTCGCCAACTTGCAAGCTGTGATAAGTCCTGTTGCCCGATTGGCATTCTCCAAAAGAGAACGATACAGGGCGGATATGCGGTGTCTGCCGTTCTATCTGCCTTAACAGGTACGGCACATTTTCGGAGCGGTAGAGTTCCGCTGCCAATGCGATGATGTTGCCGCCCTTGCCAAGTCCGAAGTCATACCATCTGTTGATTTCGGTGTTTACCTTGAACGAGGCATCGGTTTCCTCCCTGAGCGGTGATTTGTACCACAGGCTGTTGCCTTGTTGCTTTACGGGCGTGTAGCCCAGACTTTGCAGATAGTCTGCGATTCTGATTTGTTTTGCTTCCTGTATGTTCATGCTTCCTGTAGGATTTAATTGTTATGGTGAAAACGATAATTTGATGATTAAGTGGTATAAACAATTGTATTGCAACTATATATCTATTCATCATTTCCTCATCAAAACTACCTGCCAAAAGAGAAAGTCATCATTGGCAGTGTTCTGTATGGTATATCCGCCTTGTTTTCTCTTTTCATCGGTAAACCTTTCCTGATGAAGATTTGATGAGAGTATATATCATTGTTATTCAGTATAGTTACACCTCTATTCATCATTTTATCAAAATAATCAGAGTGTTTGCAAAAACTCTTTCGTGACAGTGTAATATCTCCCTGTCGTCTTGATGGTGGAGTAACGGCATTCACGGCTGTAGCTCACTTGATAGGTGGTATAAGTGAGGGTGTTGTGTGCTGGTGTCAGTTTCCAGCACTCCTGCAATACCTTTCTTACTTGGTGTCTCTCCGCTTTTATCTGCGATTGAGCCAATAAAAGAAGAATATCGCCATAGCAGAACGAAAATGTGTTTGTGCCTGTACTCTCCATGATGTCAAGTATAAGCTCGTGCATCTCTATTTCCAATCGGTTGCGGTTGCTGCGGATAATCTTCTGCAAGGCTTCGGTATGTAGCAATGACGGGGCGAACCACATACGGCTTTCTTTTTCGGTGGATAGGGTTCTGTGTTGCAGGAAATGGAGAAAGGCGGGTATCTCCGCTTTCAGCTTTTGCAGAAAGTCGGTATCGTCTGACTGCAAGCGGTCTATCTTGCGTACCCAATAGCGTGTTTCTCCTGCGTCTATGATTACAGGCAGATATTCGTTGTTGGAACATAGTACGAACTTGGCGAAGAACGCTATCTCATCACGGTCTTTGCCTTTGGCTTCCACCTTGTAGGATAGTGTGGTACTGAGGTTCTTTAACCTCTCGCTGTCCTCCCTGCGGTTGAGTAGCACCTCGTCCACCACGATGAGCAGTTTTCCAGCCCAATCGGAATTGAACTGGCTTCGGAAATCCTCGTTGGTATTAAAGGTTACATTGTTCTGAAAGAGAAGTTTCAGAAAGTTAAGGAACGTGCTTTTGCCTGTGTTGCGTTCCTCAGACACCAACAGCAGGATAGGCAGCTTTTGGATTGGTTGCAGGTAAAGCAGTTGCAGATAGTCCATCCCCAACTCGTACTGTTCCCCGAAGATGTGCCGTACCAATGAACGGACAGAGGGGAAATTCCCTTGTCGGGGTACATGGTCTATCGGCTCATATAGGTTAAGGAACTTGCCGACTATGGGACGGTAGTTCAGATGTTCGGGTACGGTGCAGAACCCGTCATACTTGGGAACGCTGCCGATGTAGTCCTTGCCATAGTCTTGGCGCAGGGTCTCGTTGTTCCACGCTATGCGTTTCCTTACATACCCTCCGTCCAGTTTGGGCTGCTCCACAATCTTGTAAAGTGTTGTCCCCACTCGGATAAATTCTTCCTTTGCCATGCTGCCATCTGATGGCGGTCTGTGGCTGTCTTGTTGTTTGTTAGCTGACATAATCAAATGGTTTTAAGTTTGAAAAATACCAGCTACAAAAGTATAAGTATTTATCGGATAAGTTGTTACGCAAAACATAGCAGAATGGCGCAAAATGCCCCTCTAAACAAAAACTTTCAATGGATTGGGGCGGAAAACATGTAAGGAGCATACAAAAACAAGCCCGAAGGAGCATCCGTTATTGGTTTGCTTCTTCGGGCTTGCCGTGGTCATACGTACGAATGGCAATACGCCTATTCATGTACTCATATAAACGCATTGTTGATAATGGGACTACGTATAGATTTTACTACTCCATGCCGTCATATCATTATGCTTTATGATTGATAATCAGATAACTTTGCATCATAAATTCCCTGCGAAAAGAAGATGTTTGTTTTCTCTTTTCGCAAGTACAGCCTTTTAAGAACGGCATTGCGCATCTGCTTCGCCCCGTATGTACCGATACGGAACGCAAGGGCAATAACCGTTTCAAGGCTGTAAACCTCCATGCTGCACCTGTCGGATATTCGGATGGTGCGCTTTATCTCATACTCGTTCAGAACTCCACACTTGCAAAGTGCCTTTATCCCTACCTTGATGGTCGGGGCGGTTACATTGAACAGGTCGCAAAGCTCCCATTCGTTCATGGCGGTTGCCTGTATATCGGTCGGTAAGATTACTTTGCCGTACTCGTCTATGCTGATGATGTTCCTTTCCATATCCTATGCCATTTGGGTGTTTCCGAACGATTGGTTTAACTTATCTCCGAACATGGTCAGGTCGTGGTCTATCTTTTGCGTGGTTATCTTCGCATAAAGTTGGGTCGTGACAATGTTCGTATGTCCCAATACACGGCTGACACTTTCAATCGGCATACCTTTGCTGAGGGCAAGGGTGGCGAACCCATGTCTTGAGCAATGGAATGAAATTGCTTTCGTGATACCGCACTCTTTTATCATCTTTTTCAGCGGTTTGCAGATAGACCAATAGTTCAGATTGGGAAATACCGATTTATCTGTTTGGAACGGCTCGTAACGCTTGATAATCTGCAAAGGGATGTCAAGCAGTTTCACTTGGAAAGGAATTTTTGTCTTGTGCCGTTTGGATATTATCCACTTTTCACCGTTCACCTCCATGATGTCATCGGTGGTCAATTCCTTAATATCCACGAATGAGAGTGCCGTAAAGCTGGCAAACACGAAGATGTCACGGATATAGGACAGCTTGCTGTCCGCAAACTCGTGTGTCATCAGTGTTTTCAGCTCGTCTTCCGTCAGATACTCACGTTCCTTGATGTTGGGGCTGATGTGGAACTGCGCAAACGGATTTCTTGGTATAAGACCGTTGAAGTGCGCACGCATTACCACACCTTTCAGCCACATGCAGTTGGTCCAGATACTGCCGTTCTGCAATCCTCTGTCTGTGGAAAGGAACACGGCAAACTCCTTGATGAAGTCGGGTGTCAGTTCAAGCATGGACAGGTCGCTGCGTTTGTAGTTCGCCTTGATGAACGCTGCCACATGGTTTCTTGCCCGAACCCTTGCCAAATAAGTCCCTTTGACACGGTCTGTGCCCACACGCTTTTGGAAAGTGGCGTTATCCTTGTCGAACGCTCCGAGCAATGTCTCGTACTCGCTGCCTATACCTTGATAGGCATTACGCACCATTTCTGCCGTGACGTATGCCTCACGGTCTGAAATGCGCTGGTAGTGCTTGATGATTTGCGCCTTGATGTTGTCCAAAGCGAGGTTGATGTCCCTCGCTTCGGCACTCTTGCCTTTGGCTCGGTTGCCTTTAGCATCCCAAAGGGTTTTCGGGATGGTCTGCTTGCAGCTGAACTGCGCCACCGAACCGTTGATTGTCACTCGTCCCATGATGGGGACAATACCGTTTTTCTCCTTGCTGCCATTCACGTAGAACAGCACTTTGAACGTACTTCTTGCCATACTCGTTTTTTGTTTGCAAAGTTAAATATCAACGAGTTATACCTTGATACGCAAATCGGTGACAAACGGTGCAAAAGCATCCTACCTCTGTTAAATATTACCTTTTGTCGGGTAACGATTTGAAAACCGTTCTCTTTCTATATTCCGCTTTTCTTTGCGTTTTACGCTTTTCTGCCTTGGCATCGTTTGTCACCGTAACGACATTGATGTTAAGACATTTAGCGTCATCTCTCCTGTTTTTCGAGGTTATTCCAGCTATTTCCGATAATCTTGTTGATAGACAAACATAACTTTTAAAACGAATCAATATGAAAGAAAAGAAAGTAGTCCGTGAAGAGCGGAATAAAGAGAAATTGACTTCAGGTGATTGGGTGATGGCCGAATTTTATTCCATTCATTCATTGAAGAGCAGTCGTATGCATGCTGTTATTGACGAGTTTAAGAAACTGATGGGAGGGAAGGTGGAAGTAGTGCAGGTGAATGTGGATGAAGAAAAAACACTTGCCGAATTTTATACCATCGTGCATATTCCTACTTATATATTCTTAAGAAAAGGAGAACAGTTGTGGCGGCAGACCGGAGAATTGGGATTGGACAGATTGGAAAAAGCAGTAAAGGAATTCATGGTTTGAATCGTGTAGGGATGTGTTAAAACTAAACCGACCTATCACATTGTCAACTGTAGGGGCAGGGTTTGCCTGCCCGAACCGGTTGTCATGACCTTGGAAGTAAGTCACCTCTTCTTAAAAAGAGTTAACCTGATAATGTTTTCCATTGGAAATTTTTGTTTGTGAGAAATATCATGTATGTTTGCATAAAGTTTCCAAAGGAAAATATTAATTGAATTAAAATAGTTGAACTTATGAAGTATATAATAGTAGGAGGTGTAGCCGGAGGTGCAACCGCTGCTGCACGTATCAGGAGAAATACAGAAGATGCCGAAATCATCTTGTTTGAGAAAGGGGAATATATCTCGTATGCCAATTGCGGCTTACCTTATTATATAGGTGGCGTGATTGCTGAGCGTGAAAAACTGTTTGTGCAGACCCCGGAGGCTTTCGGTAAGCGGTTCAATATCGATGTGCGTATCCGGTCCGAGGTTGTGGCCATCCATCCTGCAAAGAAGACAGTGGATATTCGTACTTCAGACGGGAAAACCTATACGGAGAGTTATGATAAACTATTGCTTTCTCCGGGTGCGTCGCCTGTCCGTCCTCCCTTGCCGGGCATTGACAATGAAGGAATCTTCACGCTTCGCAATGTGAATGACACGGATGCCATCAAGAACTATTTGCAGAGGCATGAGGTGAAGCGCGCGGTAATCATCGGTGCAGGCTTCATCGGGCTGGAGATGGCGGAGAATTTGCAAGAAGCCGGTGCGGAAGTGGCGGTTGTAGAGATGGCAAATCAAGTCATGGCGCCGATTGATTTCTCTATGGCATCGTTGGTGCATGAGCACTTGTTGCAGAAAGGGGTGCAGCTTTATTTGGAAAAAGCGGTGGCTTCTTTTGAGCGCACAGCCAGCGGATTGGAAGTAATTTTCAAATCGGGTGAAAGACTGCCTGCCGATATGGTGTTATTATCTATCGGTGTGCGTCCCAACACTTCGTTGGCAACAGATGCCGGACTGGAGATAGGGGAGATGCGTGGCATCAAGGTGAACGATTACTTGCAGACTTCCGATGAACATATTTATGCGGTGGGCGATGCTATCGAATTCCGCCATCCGCTGACCGGGAAGCCGTGGTTGAATTACTTGGCGGGGCCGGCCAATCGTCAGGCACGTATTGTGGCGGATAACATGGTCTTTGGAAATAAGATACCCTACGAAGGAGCTATCGGTACTTCCATTGCCAAGGTTTTTGATATGACTGTTGCTGCTTCGGGTCTTCCGGCAAAACGGTTGAAACAGGCAGGCATTGATTACCTGTCGGCAACCATCCATTCCGGTTCGCATGCAGGATATTATCCCGATGCTTTACAGATGTCCATTAAAATAACATTCTCTCCTGCCGATGGCAAACTGTTCGGAGCGCAGATTGTGGGCTATAGCGGAGTAGACAAGCGCATTGACGAATTCTCGCAAGTGATAAAGCATAACGGAACTGTATATGATTTGATGGCCTTGGAGCAGGCATATGCTCCTCCTTTTTCTTCGGCCAAAGACCCGGTGGCAGTGACGGGATATGTAGCCGGAAATATACTGAACGGAAAGATGCAGCCTCTTTATTGGCGTGAGTTGCAGGCTGCCGATTGGAGCAAGGTCACGTTGGTGGATGTCCGTACTCCCGATGAGTTTGCGCTCGGTGCTTTGAAGGGGGCTGTCAATATTCCTTTGGATGATATGCGCGATCGGATGAAAGAAATCCCCCGGGACAAGCCGGTCTATCTGTATTGCGGGGTGGGGTTGAGAGGTTATCTGGCTTCCAATATATTGTTGCAGAACGGATATCAGGAAGTAAAGAATCTGATAGGTGGTTTGAAATTGTATAAAGCGGCAACGACTCCTTTGCCCGAACCGAAGGAGTTCTCAAATTCCGGCTCTTCAAGTTCTGATTCTTCTAAAGTTGATCATTCTGAACATAGTAAAGATTCTGCTGAAGCTTATACTATTGCTTCTTCTGTTATTCCTTTTATGAGAGCAATAAAAGTGGATGCTTGTGGCATATCTTGTCCCGGTCCTATCATGAAGCTGAAGAAAAGTATGGAAGAACTGGCAGATGGGGAGCGT
>UMDA01026074.1_pt1 | contig 36356 bp, 46 predicted proteins | sample 1964381 | NCBI WGS metagenome assembly UMDA01 (sample SAMEA4835983, study PRJEB28245) | human gut metagenome | biome: gut microbiome; material: fecal sample | place: Denmark | collected 2008 | reverse complement strand
AAAAGAAGGAAAAGAAGGAAAAGAAGGAAAAGAAGTATGTGCTGACTGAAGGCGAGTTGAGTGCTCTCATCGAGGACAGGCTTATACTGGAAGCTCTTGAGAATGGTGGGGTGGATAACTGGAAATGGTACCAAGAATCCCTCTGGGATTCCCCCTATCTAAATGAAGATGGAGAGTGGGACACCTTGCCCTTTATGAAAGAATATCCAACCCTTGAAAAGGAGACCCTGTAATGACAGACAAACTTAGAACTTACTCAGCCCCTCGCGACCTGATGGAGCGCGCGATGAACTCAGCCAACGGCATTCGTGTCTGGTTCGGTACTCGGGCCGAGGCGCAGTCGATGAAGAACCGAATGGCAACGGTGAAGACAGAGGACAGAAAGCAATCCTGTAAAGTCCACCCCTTCGGCCATGCTCTCTACAACACTTCTTCCTACGACGGAATCTCTTCCCATATTCAACCAGTCGAGGTGTTTCAAGGGGAGCGTCCTGATGGATATCCGACGGAAGGCTTCTGGCTTTATGTCTGCCCTGAAGATAGTGCGACAACAGGGATGTTTATAGAGGAACTCTGAGGGGAGAAGGAGAGGAGAAAAAGAAATGGCCTTTTGGATCCTTGGCCTTTTCCGTGCTGAGACTGCTCTTGAGCCGTCCGAAAAATTTTTCAATTTCTCGGCACTTTTTTATTGACATCCTCTGCCTTATATATTATATTACCATTATCGACAACGGAACGACACCCCCTCAAGAGTTGAGGATTTCATTATCATTCCTCCTGTTGTTTCCTTGTCGAGACAGATTTATTTTAACCTACCATTTATAAAGGAGAATCAAGATGGTACAATTCAATGAAGAAACCGCAAGAAAGAACATCACTATCTCTGATAAAACTTTCAGTATCCCGCAGCCCTTTGCAGAAGGCCACGTTTGCTCAGCAAATGAAGCATCTGTTCTGAACCAGATTTTGGCTGAGAATTGCCGTAACAACTTCGCTCCGAAAGTAAAGAAAGACCCTGCGTCTGCTACCCAGGAAGCCTTTGATAAGTACGTTGCTACCTATCAGTTCGGTGTAAGAAGCGTTTCTACTTCTGACCCTGTTGTTAAAGAAATGCGTGCTATTGTTGAGAACAGCCTCATCCGTGCTATGGAAGCTCAGGGATTGAAGAAATCTCAAATGGCCAAGGAAGACTTCGAGGCTCAGGTTCAGGCTACCATTGACGAGCACTATGATGAACTCTATGCTCGCGCAGAACAGATTATCAAATTGCGTCAGCAGGATTTGTAATTCTCTGGGAGATAAGCCATGGCATTGTCTGCAAAGAGAAGTCTAGCTTATCTCCAGCTTGAGCTTGCTATGCGGAAAGCCCTTGAGTCAAGGTGGGGAGTAAAGGTTAGAGTTCTAAGTTCCAATGTTTCAACAGTTAAAGCCACATTCTATCTCTTGAAAAAAGAGTTACCGGAACTAGAAAGTCTATCCCTTCTCTCCACTCTTGACCCGAGGGTCTTTTTAATCTATCATCCAGAAAGGGAATCAAATGGCGACAGAATGGACGAAACTAACAATTCGCCTTCGACCAGAGACAAATTATCTGCTGAAGAAATATTGTAAGAGTGAGCCTGCGGTTATCATTCGCACTATGATTGAACGCTGGGTGAGCCAAATGGTTGAACAAGAAAATAGAATAAAGGAAATTAGAGATGGTGGAAACAGTACATCAGGAAGAGAACCCGATTCGGGAGGCGGATAAGGAATCTATTGATAGGCTCTTTTCGAAAGACCCTCAATTTCTCACCACCGAGGATATTGATAAGATGGTTGAGAAACTGCGTGCAGGTAGAGGTAAGTGGATACACGAAACAGAGAAAAGAGCCACCGCCAAAAAGCCTAAGAAACTTTCTTCGGTTGAGGCAAAACAGATTCTATCTTCCTTGCAACTTAAATTCTAGAAAGGAGAAATGATGGACGGGACTGAAAAACCTGAGAAGGAAATCAATGGAGCCTTCTCTCTAAAGAATCCTCTTCTTCAGATTGTATGGGATGCTACTTCCCTCGGCACTTTCAAGGAGTGTCCAAGAAAATATTACCTCCAAGTCGTCCGCGGATACACCACAAAGCAATCTGCTCTGGCCCTCGACTTCGGGATTATCTTTCACGAGGGACTGGAAAAGTTCTATCGTAGAAAGGCGGACGGAGTTCCCTTTGAAGAGAATGTTAGGACGACCATCCTCGAACTCCTCCGTCATCCACTTCGAGCCAATGTAGATTTTTACGAAGACCCGAAAAGAAATTCGCGTGTCTTGGTAGAGATGGTTCTGTGGTATCTGGACCATTATAAAAATGAGAACTGTGAAACCGTTGTCTTCTCAGATGGGACTGTCGGTGTCGAGCTTCATTTCCAATTCGAGACTGGATTGGAGACAGGTAATGGAGAGAAAATATCTATGGCAGGACATATCGACCGTCTGGTTCGGCAAGACCTAGGGGTATTTATTACCGACCATAAGACAACAACACGACCGCTTACTCAGTACTATTTCTCCCAGTACAATCCAGATACCCAGATGACTCTTTACACCATCGCAGGGAATATTTGTTTCGCCACTCCGATAAATGGAGTCCAAGTCGATGCGATTGATATTTCTAAGGGAGACTTCTCCCGCCAGCTTACATTGAGAAGTAAAGAGCTCTGTGAAGAATGGCTCGCGGAGAGTGAGTATTGGTTTAAGCTCGCTGAGTTCTTCGCGGTTCGAGGAGTCTTCCCTGCCAACGACAAGAGCTGCAACAAATATTCTGGTTGTCCGTTCAAAGAATACTGTACTGCACCACGCGCCCTAAGGGAGCAAATCCTGCAGGAAGATTTTGTGAAACGTGTCTGGGACCCGAGCAAGCCGAGAGGAGGAGAGTAGCATGAAGAGAGGGAAGAGGAAAGATACCCTTGTTGTAGATTGGGCAATCTATCTGACGTTCCTTGTCCTAGTCCTGATGACTGGAATCAAGGGATTTGCGATTGCACTTATCTGCCTATACATTTACTGTAACAGCGACGAAAGGAAAACAAATGCCGACACTAGTAGACTACAAAGAAAAGAAACCGATTAAGATGCTCGTGATGGGAGACACCGGAACTGCAAAGACTGGAGCCCTCGCAAGTCTTGCCAATGCAGGATATAAACTCCACATCCTCGATTATGATAATGGTCTGGATATTCTCTCCACCACAGTGAAACCTGAGAATCTTAAGAACGTGGAATATGAAACCCTCGCGGATAAGAGAAAGGTTGTGAATGGAGAAGTCATTCCTGCCTTTGGAGCCAAGGCTTTTGCACGAGGCCTCGCCCTGCTCACCGAATGGGCTAATAAATATACCTCCCTCGAGGATGTTATTGTGATTGATTCCCTAACGTTCATGTCCGATGCGGCTTTGGAATTTGTACAGGCTGGAGCAGGACACCTCGGTAAGCAACCTGAGATTCAAGAGTGGGGAATGGCTATGTCCAAGATTGAGGATATGCTTTCCATTCTCTATTCGGAAGATGTCCAGTGTAATGTCATCATCAACTCACATATCAAGTACATTCAAGACGAATCGACTGGTATTATGAAGGCTCAGATAAATACCCTCGGAACTAAACTTCCCCCGAAGGTAGGAAGATATTTCAACCACATGATTCTCGCCCAGATGCAAGGCTCGAAAAGAGTATTCAAAACTAAGGCGACTCAAATCATGGGCTTGAAGAGTCCGAACCCAGGCAAGGTCAAAGAAGTATACGATGCTGAGACAGGTCTCGCCGAGTATTTTAGAGATGTGAAATCCTAGGATTATTACAGACAGGAAGGAAGAAAGGAGAAAGCGGGAGAGGGAGGGTCAAAAGTGAGACCTATTACTTCCCCTCACCACTTCCTTTCCTTTCTCTCTTCCCTCCTGCCTTTTAACGGACATTATGTCCACCTCGAACAACAAAACTTAAATCTTAATTTAATTTGAAAGGATAAAACAATGGTAGATTTTACAAGCATTCTCTCTAAAACTGGCGCAGATATTGAAGCTCCTGCCGTAATTCCTGCAGGTTCCTATGACATGACGGTAGTTGGTTTCACGACTGGCGAATCTGCAAAGAACAAAACTCCCTATGTAGAAATTGAAACTAAGATTCTCGCACCGAGAGATGACGTTGACCCTGCCGAGTTTGCAAAAGTTAAAAACCCTCAGGAAAGAAGTTTCAAAACTAAGTTCTGGCTTACAGAAGATTCCTTGTTCAGATTGAAAGACTTCTTGATTAAGCTCGGCTTTGAGACCGAAAACCGTTCTTTGCTAGAAATGCTTCAAGAGATTGCTGGTTGCAACGTGCTTGGTATTGTTGGCCATCAGTTGTCTGATGACAAAGAAACAGTTTATGCTGTCTTAACTAAGTTTATGAAAGCGTAATCTGTAGGGGGAGGTTGGGAGCCGAGAATACCTTTTTCCTCTCCCTTCCTCCTTCTTTCCCTCCACCTTTTTGAAAGAAAAGAGATGCAAAGTATTTTAATCAATTCTGTACACATTCGGGAAGACCGTCAACGAAAAGACCTTGGGGATTTGAAAGACCTCAAGGCTTCTCTGCTTAATGTCGGCCTTTTGAATCCTATCATTATCGAGCAAGACACGGATGGACTTTTCTACCTCATTGCCGGTGAGCGTAGATATACTGCATGGAAAGAGCTGGTTGGGGAGGGTCTTCTCTCTGATGAAATCCCTTGTAAAGTACTTTCCGACCTTGACCAAAACCAGAGATTTCTTATCGAACTCGAAGAGAATATCAAGCGCAAAGACTTGACTTGGCAAGAATACTGCGAGGCTATCGACAAGATGTATGACATCAAGGGATGCTCGAGCAACTCCGAGCTCGCTGAGTATATTGGAATCTCGGAATATATCATCCAGCGCGCTCGACAAATCTGGGCGAACAGCGATAATCCGAGAGTCCTCGCTGCAGATAACATGGCAGCTGCACTTACCATCTGCAAGAGGGAGAATGCTCGCAAACTTGAGGCGGTTAAAAATTCCCTCGACCATAGCATGATGCAGTTTTTATTTGCACCTGTAGGACAGGAAAACAATCCGGTCGAGGAGGAAAGTCTTTTCAAAGAGACCCAAGTAACTGCTGTGGATTCCTCCGTTTCTTCTCTCCCCTCCGTTCCACCCCTCTCTTCCTCCCCCTCTTCTGCCCGAATCATCTGTGCAGACTTCAAGCAGTGGGCGGAAGAATACAGAGGAAAGAAGTTCAACCTACTCCATCTTGACTTCCCCTATGGAATCAACCATGACCGTTCTGAACAAGGCCACACCAAGGACTTCGGAACATACGCCGACACAGAGGATATTTACAAAGACCTTGTGATGACACTCCTCTCCCATGAGGATAATATCCTCTCCTCTTCGGCCCACGTTATCTGTTGGCTTTCACTCCGTTATGCAGAGTGGACAAAGAAAGTTTTTGAGGAACATGGATTCTCTTGTCTTGTCCAACCATTCATCTGGTATAAGTCAGACAACAAGGGGATTATTGCAGATGTCCAATGTGGTATGCGAAACGTAGGTGAGTATGCTCTCATCTTCAATAAGGGAAGATATCCTGTTCTCAAAAACATTTCTAATATTTTCCCATCCCAGACCACAAAGAAATTCCACGCGAGTGAGAAACCAATTCCCATGCTGGATTATCTCTTCACCGCTTTCGTAGATAACAAGACAAGACTCCTCGACCCGACCTGTGGTTCTGGTACCTCAGTTATCTCCGCCATGAAGGCAGGGGCAGAAGAGGCTCTGGGAATTGAGATGGATTCTGAGTTTGCCTCCAAGGCACAAAGTTGGCTCGACGAGGAGTGGAGAAAGGAAGAGGCTAAGAAGTCTTTGAACATCAATCTTGGTTTTGAGAAGTGAGAGGAAAGAGATGGCAGATATAATAGTTGTAACTGAGTTCCCCGGAAAGACAGACCTTGCAACAGGTCATCTTTTGAGTGGAGCTACTGGAAGAATATTTTGGGAGTTGGCAGAGGAGGTTGGCCTTACCAAGCATAATATCTCTGTCCTCCCTGTCATCTCTTCTCGCCCTGGAAGTGGAAAGATAGAGGACTTTTGCATTTGCAAGAAGGATGCGGAACGCGAGGCGCCTTTGTGGGGATACCCATCCTATCCGAGAACCTTTATCAAGACTGGTAAGTACCTCCATCCGAGACTGTTGAAAGAAGTCGACAGGCTGATTGAAACCATTTCCTCCCTCCGACCGAATCTTGTAATCTGTCTTGGGTCATTTGCCACCTGGGCCTTGTTGGATAATTCCAAGCTGACTTCCCTTCGAGGAACGGCAACGGAAAGCCCACTCATTCCTGGCCTAAAAGTGATTCCGACATTCCATCCTGTTACTATCATCCGCGAGTGGTCGCAACGCGTTATCGCTGGTGCGGACTTAATGAAAGCGACAAGGGAGGCAGAGTTCCCTGAGATTGTTCGACCGAAAAGAACGGTGTATGTTCCAGAGACTAGAGAGGATTTGGACTGGATTGAAAAAATGCTTTTTGCGTCGAGCCGTCTCACACTGGATATTGAAACCAAGAACAATCAAATCACTTGTGTAGGCTTTGCAACTTCCCCATCCGAGGCTTATTGCATCCCCATCACAGATGGAAGAAAACCCGACTGGAACTATTGGTCTTGCGCTGATGAAGTTCATGCAATCAAGATGCTAAAGAGAATCTGTGAAGAGCCTCGAATAAAGAAAGGCCTGCAGAACGGTGTCTATGATATTCAATACCTCTGGTGGATATGGGGTATCAAGACTATGGGATTCACAGACGACTCACTTATCATGCATCACTCTCTGTATAGTGAACTTCCCAAAAGCCTTGGTTTCATGGGCTCGGTCTATACAAACGAGGCTTCTTGGAAACTTATGAGAAAGTGGGAAGAGAAGGAGGTAAAATGATTTTAACTGCAATCGGGATGCTCGGCTATGGAATACTTGCCTTTCTGGCTTTCGCTTTTCTGAGCTGGCTTAACTCCCTGCGGGATTGGGATAAAGGAGATAATGATGGCGAAGATTAGTGTCTTGGTTAAGGGCTTAGTCCCAGGTGCTATTTGGGAAAAGGTGGGAAGTGATTTCGCTCATGCTGGCGAGCGTGTTTACATTGAGTCTATTAAGACTTCACTCCTCTTCACCTCGAAGAGTTTTGTAGACATTCGGAATGAGTTTGGAGTCCGCCCTATTCCAACAAAGACTTTTCTTGAAGAGTACATCTTCATTGGCTGGGCGAGAATAAAAATAAACGAACTTACCCTTGATAAGAACTTAATTTTAGAAGGAGAAGAAGACGACAATGACTTGGACTGAAAAACAAAAGATACCTGCATTTATCTTTGACCTTGATGGGGTACTTGCAGATAACTCGGGCCGTCAACATATTCTGGAAAGAAACACTAAGCCGACAAGAGAAGATTGGCAAGAGTTCTTTTCCAAGAGTGCTGCTGACCAGCCCTTTTGGGATACCATTAAACTTCTGAAGAATCTTCAAGCCTCCAGTTTTGCAATCATTGTGGTGACTGGAAGAAGTGAAGATTATGAAGAGACCACCGCCATGTGGATGGAGAGCTATGGTATCTTTCCTAATAAACTCTGTCAACGCAGACATAAAGATTTCCGAAAGGATTGGGTTGTCAAAGAGGAAATCTGGCGCACCGAGATTGAGCCTTTTTATCAAGTCCTCGGAGTGTTTGAGGACAGAGACGAATGTGTCAACATGTGGAGAGATAAAGGACTTACCTGCTATCAACCACGCAAAGCAACCTATTGAAAGAAAGGAAAACCTATGAAATACATTGTAGATGCAAAAGAAATCAAGAGACACCAATCAATCGCCAAACAGAATATCAAACAAATCTGTGAGGATTTAGCATCCAATCCCACCGAGTATGCTAGATTCGATGAGGACTTGTCTGGCTAAAGTTTCTTCTAAGAGGACTGTTTTATCTCTCCCAGAAAGAGCTTGACAGTCCTCTTTCTTTCATATAATATCGGAGGAAAGGAGAACTGATATGAAAAAATTTCTGATAATACAAAAAGAGAATCTGTATGGATTCATTTCAAGCAACTTAAAAACATCCACTTGTGGAATTAAAGAGAAGTCTAATCTGGACGAGCTCTTGCTTTCCCTCAAAGAAGATTATGGAAACATATCTGTTTCTTTCCCGAAGAGTGTTAATGATGATTTAGATGCGAGAGACCAGCTTGCCTACATGAAGCTCGCCAAGGCTCTCAACGATGTAATCTTAAAGAAGAAACTGGAGGAAAGAAACAATGTTAGAATTTCACACAGAGAGCTTTGAGCCATCCGACGAGATGACGAACCTCTGGGTTTATAACGGACTTGACTGTTGCCTTACCTACGAGATAATAGAAAAGCTCCGACCACTCTTTAATGAAAACACAGCCACGTTGTACAAATGGGAGTTCTCTTCTCAAGCCGTCGCGCTCGAGATGATGTTCAAGGGAATCCTTGTGGACAGACATAAAGTCCACACCCTTCTCAAATCCACCCAAGAGGAGTATGACCACTACCTTGGCATGCTTGACCGCTTGGCTATGGCTGTTTGGGATGAGCCCATCAATCCCCATTCCCCAGCCCAGTTGAAGAAGTTCTTCTACGAGGCGATGGGAATTGAACCTGTCTCATTCCGTGGTAAGGTAAAGACCGACCGAGAGGCTATGGAGAAAATCATCTCGATTTATCTCTACGCTCGACCGATTGCCAAGTTGATTTTAGTTCTTCACGACCTAGGGAAAATCCTTTCCGTTCTGAGAACAGGCATTTCTCCAGACGGTCGTATGCGCTGTTCCTATTCTGTAGCAGGCACGGAGACTGGAAGATGGAGTTCCTCGATGAATGTCTTCTCCACCGGTACCAATATGCAGAACATTACCAACTCCCTGAGAGAAATCTTTGTGGCCGACCCTGGAAAGAAACTTGCCTACATCGACTTGCAAGCTGCAGAGTCCAAAGCCGTTGGCTACATTACCGGTGATGAGAACTATATAAAGGCTTGCGACGAGGGAGATGCACACACGGTGGTAGCCCGATTGGTATGGCATGACTTGCCTTGGACAGGCGACATCAAGAAGGATAAAGAAATCGCCTCGAACACCCCATTCTACCGAGAGAACTCAGTCCGCGATATGGCGAAGAGAGGAGGCCATGGTACTAACTACTACGGCCAGCCACCTACGATGGCGGGACACCTTAAGATGCCTGTAGACGTGATTGCGGATTTCCAGCAGAAATACTTCCAACAGTTTCCTGGAATCCCCTCTTGGCACAAGAAGGTTATCCAAGCAGTCCAGCTGGACCACAAGGTAACTACCTGTTTTGGTCGTGAAAGAATATTCTTTGGCCGACCTGATGAGGCATCCACTTGGCGAGAGGCTATTGCTTTCGAGCCTCAAAGTACTATCGCCGATACCTTGAACTTTGCGGCATGGAGAGTTCAACGACGTTGGCAAGGAAAGACTGTAGAGCTCTTGGCTCAAGTTCACGATGCTATTGTAGTTCAGTATCCTGAAAACCTCGAGGATGAGATTCTTCCAGAGATTTTGAAAGAGATGATTTACCCTGTTCCCATCAATGGGCGCACTATGATAATTGGTGTTGATGCTGAGACAGGATGGAATTGGTCTCACTTTGATAAAAAGAACCCAGATAAAAACCCTGATGGGATAAGAAAGTATAAAGGTCATGACGAGCGAAAACGACAAAATCTTCCAAACAACAACCCTCTCAACTGGCAATTTGATTGATGAGTTTGTTGCTGATACAAGAGGTACTGAAAGTCCAGTGCTGTTCCGCAAATGGTCTGCGATTGCAGCTATTTCAGGATTAGCACAACGACGTGTCTGGTGTGATATCGGGAAGGGGAAACTCTTCCCCAACCAGTATATTCTTTTGGTCTCCCCTCCTGGGGTAGGTAAATCTGTAGTGCTGAAATTGGTAGACTCCCTTTGGGGGCTTAACCGAGCTATCCATATTGGTGACGAGACGACAACCGTTGCAGGACTTCTTGACTTCCTGCAGGATTGTGCAAGTCCAGTCTCAATGAATGGAGTCCCTACCAACACCCACCCGCTGACGGTTGCCCCTCGAGAATATGGAACCTACATGAAAGCGTATGACCTTACAGTCCTCAACGTTCTCAATGACTTCTGGGATTGTCCGAAGAGCTTCTCGGAGATGACTCGCGGCGGAGGTAAGAATAGAATTGAGTATCCGGTTCTCAACATCATTTCTGGTACTCAACCATCCTTCCTCAACAGTGTTCTCCCCGAGGAGGCTTGGTCGCTCGGTTTCTGTTCGCGACTTATTCTTGTTTATGACTGGCGAGCCGAGACCCTCCGTACCAAAGACAGACTTCGACTTCCCACTTTCCCGATAGAGAAATACCGCTCTGTTGTGGATGCTATTTGCTCTTTTGAGGGCGAGCTTCAATTTACTGAAGATGCACTAGACTTTTTTGATACATGGATAATAGACGAGGGAATGAAACCAGTGCCCTATCATCCCCGTCTAGCTTCTTATGTCGCTCGTCGGCCTGTGCATTGGCTTAAGGTTGCCATGTGTGTAGCCTTGGCCTTCGGTGAGAAAGTGATAACTCGCCCTCACCTTGAAAGAGCAAAAGCACTGATTCTGGAGATGGAAGAGCAAATGCCTGAAATCTTCAGAGAGATGTCGAAGGAATCTGATAAGGATATCCTAGACGAAATCAAGATGGCTCTTGTCAGATTGACAATTAAACAGCCTATCTTTCCAGAGAGAAAACTGGTACAACTTCTTACCACTAAGGTTGCAGCTCACAAGGTTTCTTATTTCATTGAGACCCTTATTGGTGCCGGCTACATTACCGAAAGCGAAGCTCCGAAAGGTCAGCTCACCCAACTCGGAAACAAGGGATATCGTTTCTTCAAAGCAGGTATTGACCTTAATCAAGGAATCTAGAATGAAAATATACATCTATCGACCGGACCTTTCCGGCCCTTACTTTATCAACGAGAGGAATCTTCTGGTTCCCTTCAAGAACAAAACTTTACAACAACTTAGGGAGGAAAAAGAATGTTACGAGAAATTAAAATTGAAGATGGAATACAAATCACAGAAAATCAAGAGAATGCTGGAAGTTCCCCATTAAGTTCCCCGAAACTTTTCTGTCTTTTTGAAGACGCAGTAGAGAAAAAGAAAGCAAGTACGAAAGACCTGTCTACTATCATGATGGATATATCCAGAGTTTATCAGGGCCTTTCCTACTTTCTTTCTGGTTGGGAGGAGGGAACCAAGACCGAGAGTCTGAACAGCCTCCTAACCGCCTTGATGGTGTATGAAGAGGTAGGTACTCGGATGTTCCTTGAGAAGGGAATAGTACTGGCTGAGACGGAAAAACATTTGCAAAATTTTATTGATAAAAATGCGTTTTGATTGTGTTTTGTTTTGCGTTGTTTTGATTGTTTTGTTTTGATTTTGTGCGGGAGGCATAATTACGCCTCCCGCGTTTTTGTGTTTTGTTGGGGCAAAAATAAAGACGGCTCAACACAATACACATCGAGCCGTCCCAGTCCTAAATCCCTAACACACTTGCAGTGCTACCCCAGACTCCATAATAATCAGTATTTCTCTCGAGCGGTGTAAGATATCTGTTTTCCAATCTTTTATTCGCTCCATCCATAACGCCTCCGAGGTCAACACCATCGGCCAATCCTCTCTGGATGATTCTATACATCAGTCGGCCATCCCCATTCTGCAGTGCATTGGTCATCACTTCTGAGTAGCGAGAAGTAAGCTCCCCTCGTTTTTCCTTATCCTTCCAGATTGCATTGGAAATCGAGAGCGCCTGGTCAATGCGTGTCGAGGGAAGGTTGAAGTAAGTATAGGCCATTCGTTCAATCGGACTCAGGTCAAGCAACTTACTTCCGGAGAGGGAATAAAGAGTATCCCCGACGGTTTGGGCTGTCCGATAGAACATCTTCGGGGCAAGGGCACGAAGGATTTCTCTCTGAAAGTTTTGGTCATTTGCAGGATTCTTTCCAGTCGTCGCATAGTAGTCGATGGCAGAGTCCAGGGAGCTCCAAAGATACTTCAATCTGTTTCCCCAAACAAAGCCCATGAAACGTTGGGTCTCCTCGCCAGGGTCTCTGAAAGGTGAGTTAACTTGGCTCTGAAGGGAAAGACCGAAGGCTCCCGGAATACCATACAAGAGGAAGGAACTTCCAGCTCCATCTCCCCAACGGTCATAGAGTAGATTGGACATCTTATCCCCTGTGGCCCATTCGGTAAATCTCTCGAGGGATGCACCAATCTCACTACTGCCCATTCCACCCAGAAGGGAAGTTGCCAAGTTCGAGTACATGTAAGGTTTCCAAGCACCATACTTCAACCCCGCTTCCATATATTGCATTTGCCAGCCGACATAGTGCATTGTCCAGTTTTTGAACAACCCCCAGGCATTACCAACCGGCCCTTGCAGAATCCGTGCTCTATCCGAAGCTGCGAATTGGAACATAGTATTCTCGGTAAATTTCCTTGCTGCGGAGTAAACTTGGTCCTTGCTGAGCATACCAGCCTTAGCCAGGGAGTTAAAATACTTATATCCCACCGAGAGTGCATATCCACGAGAAGCCTGTTCGGAGAAACTTGGCAACATGGTAGACATATTCAAAATCATACCTGAGAAATCCTTGGCCTTGAAGGAATCCATCAGACCCTTACCAAAACCTGAGTTCTCACCGATATAGCTCTCAATAAATCTCGGTGAGAGCACACCATCCCTAACCATCTGTTCGAGGAAATCCGAGAAGCCTTCTTCCAACTTAGGATTGCCCATTAACCTCAGTCCTTCCCACATCATCTTCAGGGGAGAAAGTGTATTCACTTGCATTCCTTTTCCACTCTTGGAAATAAGAGGCACTCCATCATAAGCCCATTGGAGAGCAGCTGGACATTCCCTCAGAAGGGAGAGGTGTGGCAGCACTGTGGTAATCGGCTGGAGGATATTGGCGAGACCATAGGCAAGGTTACCAAATCCTAAGTCAAGATGCACCGAGGCCTTATTAACCGCGCGAACAATCTTGGAGGCTGAATCCGTTCCCAGGACAGGTGCCAATATCGAGTCGGTGGTTTTGTTGACCAGCTGAGAAAAGACTCCCGGCCGACCCTCGAGAGCATCCAGGGTATCTTCGAGCATAGCAGCTACTCTAGGATTATCAATTCCCAGCGTTGCAATATCCTTCGCGAGCACTCTTTGATTTATTTCATTGGCCATCCAGATATATTTATTCTCCAACGAGTAGGAAAGGTTCTGAATAAACTCTTCGGCGGTCTTTGCAGTATTATAACCACCGACCCCTGAACGTGGACGGAAGAAGGAGGCTTGATGCACTCCGGGATGGAGGTCACTATACCTCGCTGCAAATTCATTCGCCAAGGAGAACTCATCTGCGGCCAGGAGTTTTTCTTGTCTCAAGTCCAGATTGCGTTCTTTAGTCCAGTACTCTCCAAGTCTCCAGTCTCGACCTTCTTTCTTAGCTTCCTCGATAACACCTTCCGCGAGCTTCTTGATTCCCTTTCTATTCTCTCCGCCAACGATATACACCAGGTTTCCTTTCTCATTCAGAATCCCCTGACGAAGTGAACCGTTCCAGTAGTGGGAAACTCCATAGTGCCCCTTGCGAAGCGGGAAAAGCTTAGCATCAGGGATATGGAGCTCGGAGGCGGTTGAGAAGAGTTCTTTTATCGAGGTATCATGGAGGTCCACCAGAGCCTTCAGTGTATCAATCCCCTCCTTGCCGAGAGACTGGTAAAGAGTAGGATTAACCAGAACTTCCTCGTAAGGAATCTGTCTATCAATCACATCCAGAAAAGCATCGAATTGTGCAGGAGAACTCTTGGCCAATTGTCTCAGGCGATTTGCAAATGCTGTAGGGTCATCGCGTTTAATACCTCCAGCGACCACACGAAACAGAGAATCTTTACCAATTTCCGGTCTGCCATATATAAGTTCCTGAGCTCTCTTTCGGCCATTATCAAGAGTGTTCTGTGCAACTGCATAGATTTTACGAGCCAGTGGATGGTTCTTGAACTTAAAGACAGTCGGAGCAAAGTATCTCTTAGAGAAATCTGCCAACCCATGAGCGAGCTCGCTTTCCGCAAGGTCGCCGAGGCCGAGAGCCTTTCCGAGTTCCTTCGCGCCTTTCTGGCCTGCTTGCCACAGAGTACCCTCTTTTCCCATGGCACCGGAGACACCGACATCCAAGAGTTCATTAAACTTCAGCGTCTTGTCGAGAATATTCTCAGCATCGCCTGTCGGTTTATAAATAGTGTCCGGGTCTCTCCAAGCGGTTTTCTCTACCACAGTCTGGAGTTGTCCTGCATTCTTTACAAACTTTCCAGGGTTATCCGTTTTCATAACAAACCACTGACCATTCTTTCCAGTCTTTCGAGCAAGTACATAGAGGCCGTCTTTCTCCTTAGCCATTTTCCAGCCTTCTCCTACATCCGGCAAAGCATTGGTAATCTGAGTATCAACTCTCTTTGCAACTGATTCACTCGAAGCGGAAACCAGACGTGGGAATTGAGAATACTCAAGCCAGTCATCAGGGAGAACACCCGTAGTCTTCAGGTCCTTCATGGTGTCATCAAGCTCCTTGAGCGAAGAAAAACCGAAATCTCTGTTCATGGAGAGCATACGAGATTTGATTTCATGAGTTCCGCGGAAAATGGAATTAAGATTCTTTACCACATTATCCGAACCATCTCCAAGTGAACTCACCATGTTTTGTCTGGCCTCTTCTTTAATCTGCCTTTCCAGTTTCCAAACAACATTCTCCACTTCGCGAGCGACTTCAGGGTCAGCAGTATCTCTCAGCACTTGGCGAGCTTTTCTCAAATTCTGTTGCCATGAATCTGCAGCAGAGAGTTCCGCCAACTGTTGAGGGAGTTTAACTCTCTTTCCTGCAGAGCTTATCAATCCAATGGTACCTCCAACAAGACCCCCAAAGCCGGTGTCCAGAGTAGCCGTCAAGGCTCTTTCCCCAAGTGAGTCCCCTTCGAGACCTGTAGCTTCTTGGATTCCATAGCCAATCGCTTGGCGACCAAATTCCACAGGGGCAAGTAATGCCGTCTCTTGGGCAGCTTTTGCAAGGAAAGGATGTTCCGCAACCTTTTCGGCTTTTGCAAGACTTTTAGCCCAAGCACCATACTTTGGAGTCTTTGCAAGAGCACTCATGGCTTTCACAGTACCAAAACCAAGGGGAACCAACTCAGTCGCAAGGTTCATCTTGGGATTCTCCGCTTGCCACTCCCTCAAATCCTCGTCGGGACTATCAAGGCCGAAAAGGCCGAGGGTGCTATTCCACACCAACGACCTTGCCAAGTTTTCAATATAGGTTCTTTCCGCCATCTTCTATCCTTTCATCAATCCTTAATAGGCAGCATTGAGGTAGCCTGCATAATATACCCCTGAATGAATGGAATTTTGTCCTTGTCAGGATAAAGCATAGCCGCCATGTTGGCTCGTTGCAAGATTTGTTTTGGAGTCATATCGGAGATTTTGTCTCCCAAATCCAGCATCTCAATCATTGCAGCATTCGTGCCGACCGTTCTTGCCTCACCTTGCTTATCAATCTGCTGGAAGTGAAGATTACCAGAAGAGTCTCTCCAATACATCTTATTTCCACCGAGAGCTTTCGGTTGTCTTGCTTCCCAATTGGCTAATTCCACCTGAGCTCTTCTGAAGGCATCAGCAGCTTTCATCTCCTGCAAAGCAATATCTTTTGCAATCTTCCACTTTTCATTCTCAGCCCTATCAGATTCCCTTGCGTTCCAGACATCAGCATTATTCTTCGCCCTGCGATTAAAGGCATCTTGCATAACCTGGCCAGCCCGACTGAAATCCATATTAACAAGGTCAGCATTCATCAGCATATTTGCCATTACCATCTGAGGATTGAAAGCTTCCTCACGATATTCGGGAGCCTTGATGGAATCCAGCCTTTTATAAATAGCATCCCAGTCAGGACTTTCATACTTTATCTCAGGAAAAGGAACTGACTCACCAGGCATTCCAGCGCCACCAGTTCCACCTCCCAGTCCACTTCCACCGCCTGAAGCAATATAGGTCTCCAGCCAGTTTTTCATCTGTGGGTCTTCTTTCTTTTCCCCATCACCAGAGAAGAGGGATGCCCACCATTCACCTGTGTCATGAGCGGCAGCGAGGGCAAGTTCTCCATAATCCTCCGGACGATTGACCACATCGGAGAGATATTGGGTAAAACCCTTTTGGTCTATCTTTCTCTTTGCATTGGAAGTCCAGTTGGCGATGGAAGCTGCACCAGCACCAATTGGGTCACCAATGTAGGACTGAAATGCTCCAGGTACCTTGGTGGTTTGATAAGCCCAGTCGCCAACCCTTTCAGCCGTCGCATCAAAAGCCTTCCTGCCTAGTTTATCCCACCGAGCAGCCTCGTTCTTTTGATTCATAAGGGACTGTTGGCGGTTTTGAATGTTCTCTTTCTTAACAGCATCGAGGGCATCAAAGAACATCTTAATATCTTTATTTCTTTGAGCCCCTTCTTCTCTATGCTGTTTCAATTCTTCATTTCGTTTATCAGAATCAAAAAGAGCACTAGCTCCTATTTTAGCCTTAGCCCAATCAATGAAATCTACCATCTCTTATCCTCCCATCATAGCTGCGAATTGAGTCGGATTAAGTTGACTCATATTACCAAGTCCCATTCCAAAGCCAGCACCTTGCATAGCACCTTGAACACCACTTACCCAAGGAACAACTGAGGACGGTTTAGTAGTCTGGCCAGCACCCATCGCACCAGCATAGTCCATAGCCAACTGCCACAGGTAATTGCTCTTTGCCATATCAGCCTGTTGCTGTTGATTAGCAGCATTGACAAGCAAATTGTTCCCTGCCGTACCAGCATTAAGATAATTGTTAAGTGAGTTTGCATCCATCCCAAGAAGCCCTGCAGCCTGAGCCCGTCTATTAGCAATGTCCGCTGCAGCTTGATTAACAATCTGATTTTCTAGATTCTTATTGAGCCGTTCACGCGTGAGCATATCTCTCGAACCACCATAAGCACCAGCATCAATAGCGGCACTTCTAGACGCTGGGATAAGTTCATTTCGAGTCTGCTCAATCAATCCAGCCGTCTCTCCTTTCAGCTGGTCTGCAATACTTTCAGTTGCCATCTGATATCCCAAACCCAAGGAGTTCGCTGCAGCACCAGTCAGGTATTTATTATAAGCACTATTCAGGTCTTTAAGACTATTTGCAAAGTTTATATTCCCAGTAATGCCTTGCTGCATTTCAGGAATGTAATCTACCCAACCACCTTGAGCCTTACTATAGGCATCCCGAATCTGATTCCGTACACCAGTCAGGTCATTGTAATAAGCATTGTCTGCCTTTTTCTGAGCATTTCCTTGAGCCAAACCAGCCACCCCACCAGCGACCCCACCGATTGCAGCTCCAATTCCACCTGCACCCATTATTTAATCTCCTTTCTTGTCAAGAGGCACATCTTGCCAAGTCTGTCCACCATGAATCTCTGAGGAACAAAACCCAGCAGCTTTGCCATTTTTAAAGCCTTTTTATCTTCACAGGGAGTAAGTCCGAAAAGCTCTTTTGCCCCTGTTTTCTTACCAAACATTTTAATAGCCTTTCGGCAATCTGTCAAGGAACGCGTTGCATTCTCTCGACTCCACCAATGACCCTCCCAGCAAGTCTGTTCAGCATTCCCAACAAACAAAGCCAAGAAGGAATCATGACAAAACCCTATCCAAGGAAGATTGCCGAGTCTATCAAAATCATCCTTTGTCAGCCAATCCTCTAAATCAAGTGGAAGGACTGGTCGTAGTTTCCGGTGCGTATGTAATCCATCCTTTTCCATCCCAAACAGCGAGTTTCCTCACCCCTCCATCTAAAAGCCAAATAAGGTCTCCCTTTTCTGCAGGAGGCAGACCCTTTCTCCTTTTCGTCTCATCTTTTACAAAGACTGGAATATTAAGTGCAGATTGATTCCCTCTTTCAGCGAGGGAGGAAATCAGAATCGCTGCCCAAGATTTCCAGTCTTCATATTCACTCGGCGAAGGGAGACTTTCAAATTCCTTTCTCATCATAACCTTCCTTTCATCCTAGCACCAAACAGTTCTATGGCAGAAAGTTTCCAGATTGTTTCCGGCCCTTTATCCTCAATGCGGAATCGGAAGAACCTCGTGGTGAGTCTTGTCCAGCAAAGATTATCAAAGTCCGAAAGTGGAAAAGCCTCCGTCCACTGCAGAGGGTCTTCCAGCCTATCCCTATAACCAATCTTTATAGTGGCTGTAGTCGGCCCGAGATTCTTCAATTCCACATTAAAAGTGTCAATGTATTTCTGGTCTCGAGAATCAAGTTCAATATCCTTGCTCTCAATCCAAACTTCCTTCTCGCCCTTATTAGTTGAGATAAGGGTTCCATCAACCCAAAGCGTACCTAAACCTGAAACCATAACTTACCTCCATAACCATGATGTCCATAGCCATCGTTACCATAACCAATCTTGCCTGTAGGATTTTCAATCAATGGAAGTTTACCATCTCCCCTCTCAAGGTTAGATGCGTTATTAAGGTCATCAATAAACAAGATTCCATCTGAAGAAACCCAGTATTGTTTCCAAGAACAAACCCTATCCCAATCAAGCTGAGTCCAAGTGGAGTTCTCCATATTAAATCCCAGGCAAAAAATTTCCGAGTTATCATCAGAAATAGCAGGGAAGAAAAAGAACACATGCTGGAGAATTCCCCAGTTACTACAAAAACATCCAACGCTACGATTTATATCCAGCTTTTCATTGAGGGTAGCCCCAACGGAACCACCATCAATATACTGAATGCCTGACCCATCAGACACCCAAATACCAGCAGGGCCGAAACCAAACACACTCTTGTTGGCAACACAGATTGCTCGAGGACCCCAAACACCAGTCCCATCGAAAAGTTTCTTATAGGAGAAAATATAAGGCCGAGAGATATATTGGACAATCACAACGTCCTGTTGGGTACAAATCAGCGCGAAGTTCTCCAATGCAGCACCACCTACAATTTCCCCTTGAATATCGCGAATAAACAGGTCACCTGCCATATTATCTTCTCTCGGAGTCCAATCCTCAGGGTTGTCATCCGAGCTCCAAAGGACACTGTCTTTACAGACCGCAAGGATGAAGTTCTTTACCTTGAGGAGAAACTTAACCTTGTGGGATTCAGGAAAGTCTGTTACCTTTTGAAATGTCTTGTGGGGCCAATAGGCCGGATTCGATTTTTGGGATGCTGAGCCGTCTGACTGCAAAATGCGTTCATTATCATCAAAGGGCTTCCAAATCCACAGCTTCCCATTATGTGCCGCCAGCATCCAATTTCCAAACGGCACAAAGCTCCAATCCCCAACAGACTTATCTTCCTCATTAGTTACGATGGAAAGGTCAGCTGTCTTCAAATCATAAGTAAGAGCTGATGCATTGGTTCCTAGAAAAATCAAATCTCCAGTATTACAAACCGCATTGACCGGTACTCCTGCAGACACCAGTGGTATTTGCCCCGGGAGCGGTTGAAGAGTCTTGTCAATAAACAAGACTCCTCTTCCATCTTCCCAGAGTAAAGGCTTTTGGTCTGGCAGGTCAGGGGTATACCCCAACGCTAGGTCTTCAAACCGAGCAATCCTTTCACTCATCTTTTTTCACTCCTTTATTCCATTTAACCTTATATTCTTCCAAACAAGTTGCTATATCGAGCGGAGTCTTTATGAACCTATGACAGGTTATCGGACTCCGTGGAATCTCAACATATTCAACTCTAGTCCTTGTGCAACTGCTTAACAAGAGGAGAAGAAGAAATATCAGCATTCCAATCAAATTCCTTTTCCTCCTTAGAAAGCTTGATGAGCTCCTCTTTTCGCTTAGCGGCCTCCAATTCGCCATCCTTAATCTCCTTTCCCATTTTAAGAATTTGACTTTGGTAGTTCTTCTCTCTTTCAATCAAAACCTGATTGTCTTTCCACAGATTATATGTGCAATGTGAGAGGGAAAGAAGAGACAGCACTGTTAAGCCAACAAAGATGATATGATATAACATAGCGCACCTCCGATAAAGCCACCCCACAGCCATTCACCCCAATTCCATCCAGCCTTACCAAGCGGCCAGACTTTCTCAGCCAGACTTCCACAGGCATAAAATGGTGCCATAGAAAGACCAACAAACATAACAAGAAGGGAATTCAAATACAGTCCCCAGAGGAATGCCATACACAAACCTGTAAGAGCGGTTCCGCAGAAACCAAACAACCAAGGGTTCTCATAAAGATAAACCGACTTTCCATTATGAGAGATTCGAGCGGAATATAAGAGGTCATCAATCAATTCATTCTCCCGGTCTTTCTCGGGGTCGATAGGAGAAGGACTAAGTAACTTTCCTATATACACTCCCCAGCCGAACATTTGGTGTGAGGCATAGAAAGCAATAAAGCCTACAAGCAGATTCACCCCAAGGTAAAACCAGCAAACCAGTGCCATAAATACCGCCCACCAGATTTTATTTGCAGGAACCTTATCTTTCCAAAGTCCACCTCGAACTCGCCACAACAAAGAGGAAACGGCTCCCACTCCAATTACACTTAAAACATCAATCCAGTTCATTTCTTTTCTCCTTTCTAAGGTATGAATATTCTTTTTCCACTCTTCGGAGGAACAACCTGCAAATGACACCAGCCCTTAGTGTGCAATGGACTTTCAAGCCACAAACCACAGTCCTCCAAAAGTTTAAGATTAGTCTGGCAGAAAACATCTAGACTCTCATCTGGGTCAGCAAAATCAGCCGCCAGACATTTCATATGGTTACTCCTTTTCGCCCCGCCGACCAAAGCATTATGCGCCGGACTCCGATAGCCTGAGGTAACTATCATCGGTTTTCCCCAGACATCTCGAAACCTATTCAGCGCAGTAAGAAGTTTCTCCAGATTTCCTTCAAGGCTTTCATCAATCTTTTGACCTTTCAAAATCTCTTCTCTTTCAATCATCCAACACCTCCAAACATAAATGAAATACAAGTCCAAAGAAGTTGAAACCCCTTCGCGAATTTTTCAGAATGCTCAGGGTAAAGAAGGGAAAGAATGGTGTAAGCGATAAATGAAAACAGCACAAGAAGGAAAGTATATTTGAATCTACTCATAGGTTTTGACATCTTTAATATTCCCATCCTTATCTTGTACAATCGTCTGGTAGACTATCTTTGGAGGCTCAGAAGAAACCTTCTTTCCATCCTTAGAAAAAGCCTTATCCACCACAGCATTTTTAATAACCAACACATCTGACTGAATCCACAAGAGAACCTTCTTAGTTTCAATTTCCTCTTTTTCCAAGGCGGAAACGCGACTCCTCAAGTCTTTGTTTGATTCAATCGTCTCGAGAACCTTCCAGCTGAAAATACTCAAATAGGCTACAATGATAATAAAGGTGACTATTAAATTAAAGTTGATTCGTACTCGCCAAGAAAGCCTTGAAAGTTCCTCCATAGCAGCATCTTTTGCAATATCCTTAAGCATCATCTTTCTCCTCTCTTCTCTTCTTTCTTTCATTTTATAGGGTAAAAAAGAAACTGGCAAGATATTTCCTGCCAGTCCCTCAAAAGAAACAAAATTATTTCTTTCTTAAATCGCTCCTTCTGTTCTGATTGTTACTGTTGCTAATGGATTAGCTACTGAATCTGTTTCAAGCCAAGCACCGTCCTTTGTAGTAGCCTGAAATGACCAACCAATCAGGTCGCCATTAGATACTTTAGCCTTCATTGTTGGTACTTTAAGAGCATTGTCAACAGTGTTTTCAGACATTGTAACACTCACACGAGAGCCTTGTATTTCCTTGCCATTGTTTGTAAGGAAGAAGTACACAACCTCGCCAAGAGTATTGACACGCAGATTGACAACAGCATCTACTTCAATATTAGCATCATCATAGAAAGCCCAATCGTTCTCAACACCTGTATCTTTACCTTCTTTTACTTTCCACGGTGTTAAGTCAGCCGGAATACTACCTTCTTTGAGTTTACCAATAGGCAACTTGTTCGGTGTATCTGTACCACTGAAACGATATGACTGTAGTCCTTCAAGAGGCGTCCACGTTGTTACCTTATCATTTCTCCAAGACATCTGCTTTTCTTCAACAGTCTTAAAGCCTTTGACAACCCAAACAGTTCTTGGATTCTCAACAGCAATGGTAAAGCCGTGAACAGATACTTCCATAGGATTAGCAACCTCAATAGGTGTCAAGAGGAATGCAACATTAACGGCATCGTCAGGCACTGTAAACATCTTAGAGGATGCTTGTCTTTCTGCGCTCTGAGCCATAAACTGACTATCAACAGCTTCCCAACCAGCCTCGAATACATCAGAAGCATTTACGTTATCTGTAATAATCTTGGTTGTGTAAGCATCAGGATTGCCTGTCCATTTAACCATTTGAATGTTGAAAGCACCTTGAGGGTTTGTGATAATAGCATCAACAGATACTTCTTGTCCTCTTAACAATCGTGTCATTTCTGCATCAAAGATTTTACCCCAGTTGAAGAAACACAACTCACTTTCAAAACTAGAGAACGTGATGGTATTGTTAGCAACCTCTACATTCATCTTGTATTTATTGTAGAAGTGTGAACCGTCTGCATCTGTTTCTCCTTGCTCAGCTTCCCCAACAGTCTTGGGCATATCGTAAGAAGAGATGAACTTAGTTGAATACAGTTCTCCAAGATAACGCTTAGCAAACATAATGCTCTCGCCAGTGTCCAATTCATACTTCAACAAGGTTTCAGATACCTCATCGCCATCAAGAGCAACTACCATAAAGCAACTATTGCCAGAAGTGTAATCATTCATAAAGATTGTTGTGTCTTCCGGGAAGCTTGTGGCAACACGAACCTGTAAGTACGTCAAAGCCTTAGCCTTAACAACACCCATAGCACGCAACACATCTAGCTTATCGCCCTCTTTATAAGTTTTATACACAGCCAACGGAGCGCCGTTTTCATCTCTAATAGGCAATCCAGTAGCTTTATCAATGATTGACAATTCTACAAAACCATCAGCAGGAGCACGTCCACGCATAGAGATTCTTGTCAAAGTAAGATAAGGTGTGCCACCAGTTACATTAGGGTCTTTGCCATCGTACTCTTGAATACCAATAGACTTTTCAGCCATACGAATATCCATCATATTAGTACGAACAGCAGACACAACGTTATCAAACCACACAATGCCTTTATGAACAGGAGCAGAACCTCTACCAACAATTTCCTCAGGAATGCTTAGGCTCGCATAATATGATACAGGTCTAGTGTCAGTATCCTGAACTTCGACAATCACACCATTCTTGTTAGGGTCTGTATAGCCAGTAAAACCTCTGCCAAACTTGATATTGTTTGCACCATTTCTACCAGCAGATGGATTAGTTTCTACTTCAATGTTGATACCCTCTGAGAACTCTAATGGAGCTGTGTAAATATCCCAAGTACCAGAAGCAACATCAGCAATAAATTCAACAAAACTCTTGCCAGCTAATGTATATGCCGATGAGCTGCCATCAAGATTATCTCCACTTGCAGGGATTATGTTAACTGTAGCATCAGACACATTGTCAACTTTAACAATCTGTACCTTAGACAACTTAGGCATCCGCACATTTACACCAACAGTAGGTCTTAACAAGCTGATGGTTTCATCACCTACAACCATATCATCAGTATCAACATTCTCCTTGTAAGCGTATGTAATATCCTCAGCAATAATGCGAGATTGTCTAAACAACTGGTACTCTCTACTTACCTTGTGCTTGAAATCATCAAGGGTCATAGCAGTTTGTGTAGATTTTTTATTGTCAAAACCAATTTGTGCCTTAGCATCAATGTAAGATTGTAATGTGCCTACACCTTGCTGATATGAAGCAAACAGAGGGTCTGATGTAGACTCATACAGTCTTTCACGAGTTTCTGCAATTTTATCATCAGTTAGTGCAGGCTTTGGAATAATATTACCGCCTTTATAAATCAAAGAACCATCTTCAAGTCCTGCCTTTTCCTGAGCTGAGATAAGTTTGTCGCCATCTTTAAGGTCGCCGAGGTAATTAACAACAGACACAACGCCGTCAGTCTTTATGATGTCTTTGTCTCGGTTGTCTGCAATCTGTTTCCAACCATTATCAAACACAACAGCCTTGCCAGATTCCTTTACAGGCGGAACATCAAAAGTTGCATTTGCAGGCAACAACCAAACATCTTTACCTTGAATTTTACTTTCAAGTGGGTCTTTTAGAGCGTCTGCCTCAGCGGTAAACTCTTTTGTGATTTCATCGTAAAAATAAACTTTCATGTTTCCCCCTTAGTATTTAATACAGACTATTGTGGTTAATGCAGGCGGCTGAACAGTAGCTGATTTGCCATAAATTGCGTTTGATTTGCTTGCCTCGAAGCTAGGACTCAATAGATAGCCGCCCTTTGCGGATGCACCAGTATACTGATCGGACTGAGCCTTACTTGCCGCAAAAGCCCCTGTTCTCAAATCCGTGACTGCCCTAAGGTTGGAAAGAGCACCTTTAATATTTGGCAACCCCGCGGCTTTATAAGTACCTGAACTTGCACCACCCCAAAAAGTCTTATCAATAAAGTTTGGCAGATCAAATGTCTCTGAACCATCTCCTGAACCGTATTTGGTGCCGATTTTTGCAAACAAGGCTGAATAGGTCGTACGGCTTACTTTAGAGCCATCACATTTCAACCAACCCTCGGGAGGCTCATCTGCGGCATAGGGAACTATAGTGCCAATAGGAACTGAATTTATTTTTGCAACTGCTGCATCAATCTTATCCCAGTTTCCGTTGACTGCATCTGTCCAAGGGCGAGTACCCTCGGCAGGCTTTTCGAGTTTGATATTTGGAGTTTGAACCATCTCTTCTCTCCTCTCAGTATTTAATACACATCATCACTCTATAGGCAGGTGGCTGAACAGTAGCGGACTTTCCATACAGAGTTTCCTTAGACATTCTGGAAGCATCGAAAGAAACTTTACCTGCAGTACTTGAACCGTATGTATGAGAAGACCCACTGTGTACTGTACCAGAACCCACTGTTTTGAAAGCACCAGAAGCTGAAACAGCTCCAGCATAATGCATAGTTTGAAAATCACCTTTAATATTTGGCAGTCCAGCTTCAACTTTCTTCCCAGCTTCCGTAGCACCCCAAATCGTTCTACCTCTAAAATCAGGCACATTGAAAGTTTTACTCTTATCTCCTTCCCCATAAGTAGTACCAATAGCATCAAACAGACGTTTGTAATCTTCTCTACTCACCGCTCGGCCATCACAGAGCAGAAAACCCTTTGGCACCTTTTTGCCTGCAAAAGGTAACACCATACCAACCAGCCAGCTGTCAAGGATATCCCAGTTCTCATTGAGAGGTATATGCCAGTCAATAGCTCCTTCAGCTGGCTTATTTAATTCCAGACTCTCAGTCTTTTCCAAATCCGCCATCTCTTTTCTCCTATTCTCCAATTGTGATTTCCCAGTTTATACGAATATAGGTACCGTTTTTGACAGTGAACTGTTGGAGAGGCAAAAACCTTGCAAGCATCCGTCCACCATCTCCATCAGCCTGAAACAGACCTATTTCTTTACAAACCTTCGAGCCACTTCCACTCACAGTCAACTCTCCACTCCAAGTGAGAATATTCTCTCTTCTCGTTCGAGTCGCATTCAATTGACCAACCTCACTTCCCTGCAAAGCAGTCATTCCTTCCTGAGTCACAGCCGCAGAATCTCCAAGCTTGAAAAGGGAAGGAAGAGCTGCGGTGCCATCATCCAGTCGCTCAGCGAGCAACTTCAAACCATCTGCCACAACTCTATTCTTCCCCTCAGCAATCAAGGAGTCATCCTGCCAAATCCGAACCCAGCCTTTTACTGGTAAACCTGGCATGAGACCCTCCTACGCTTTCGGTTTGTTTTCAAACTTGTAGGTCCAATAGATTTTAATCTCATCATCAGCACCTTTAGTGTAGGTACCAGTCAGCGCTCTCGACCACATAATCCCTGCAGAATCAGCGGTGAAAATCCCTGTCTCTTCCCAAACACCAGTAGCCTCACCAGCCAAGAAGGCCGCAGCATACTTCACACTTGCCGCAGTGATTTCAGAAGACTCAAAAGGTTTTCTTCCAAGCTCACTTCCCTTCAGGGCAGTATCGCCAATAACAGGCTCGGTGTTCGAAGTCCCCACTGCAATATGTGATGGAACAGCACCGCTTTTATCCTTCACGAGTTTAGCAAGTTCATTCAAACCGGTCTGTACAAAAATATTATGATTCTCGAAAACGGTCTTACCTGTCTTCAGGTCAATACCTTTCACAGAACCACTAACAATAAAATTACCTATCATCGTCCATAACCTCCAATTCCAAATAGTGTTCGGCCATATCCGGCCTCAATAAAAAGTTCATCACTGCCGAGAACAGCATCCTCAGAAGGCAGATGACTTTCAAGTGAAGTCTTAGCTTCTCCCAAAGCGCTGTCCTCTTTTCCTTTAGAATACACAGAAAGATTGACACTGTCAAGAGGAATCCCGAAAGTAGTAAAATAAAGCATTCTCAAGTTATTAAGTACCACAATCTCACTCGGGGTGAGAACACTTTCCAAGCGCTTTTTAATACCCGCTACCTCGGCAACCGAACTCAGAGCGACCAAATGTTCCAGTTCCCGAATAGCGGACAACCCTGACCAAGTACTGCACTCCAAGACAGAAGTAAGCTTCTTCAGGGCAGAAAGTGCTTCCCCATCTTCCAAGGCCAGCCTATCCATCTCACGCACAAAGAGCATCCGTTTGCCAAGCGAGAAACACCCTGTTCCCGGCCGAACTGCGTGAAAATCAGTATCACTACCAGGATTAAGGGGAACTGCCCAATGGCAGCCCAGAGGACTTTTTCTTCCATCCCAATCAGCCATCTCAAATTCCTCCAAAAGTTCCCGTCTCAGTTCCTCTTCTCAGTTCCGCATCAGCAATATGCAGAGTCTTCAAGCCAATCTCTGTCAACCGTCCATAAGAATCAAACCAAGAAGATTCTCTACAATACGCTGCAAGGTTCTGCATAGTCATTCCAAGGAGTGCCTGAAAGCCGTGTTCCAGCATCGGATTAGTTCCACCATCTTCCATCTCACTTCTCTGGGTGAATCTATTATACCAGAGAAAACCTTCCGTATCTTCCTTCACATTCCCATCCAGCCAAAGAATCTTATTACCCTGATTCCAAAATCCCAGTGGTGTTTTGAATTTGGAGAAGGAGAACTCCGAAGGGTCTTGTTCCTGCAGGGTTCTTGCACAATCCTCAAATCCTGAAGTGGAAAGATTGAGAGCAATAAGGGACTTAAAGTCATTAGGAAGTTCGAGAAGATTAGGGTTATCTGAATCCGCTCGGATGAGGAACTTCAAAAGAACCTCATTCCATTTATACGAATAATTCTGTTCGAGAGTCCGCAGAGACTGGAACACCTTTTGGGGAATGATGTTATCCAGCGTTTTCCCTTTGTTCACTTCGTCTCGAACGGCAGCATAGAAGTCTGCCCAAGTAATATCAGCCATGAGCCGTCTCTCCGCAAATTACATACAAAAAAGGGGAGGGAGGCTGTAACACCTCACCTCCCGCCAGGAACCACAATCAATGCAGGACTAAGCACCACCCGCAGCTTTTGTAGTTACCTCACCTACCACTTCCGTCTTGACAATTCGATCTGCAGCATGGGCCAAGTTCTTAATCAAGCCATGGTTTTCCAACTGTTCAATCTTGATTGAGCATTCAGCCAAGTAGCCTGATTTACTTCCATCCATGCCGACTTCAGTCAGGTTAGCCTGATAGTGAAGGTCACGTCCTTCCATATAGACATATTTAACTCTTGCCATATCGAGAACGAAGGCATAAGAATCAAAGCCGTAGGACGGAGAAGCCTCATTCAAACCGGTTGAAACGCTCTGAGAGAACAACGGACAGGTTTTGAACACAAGGGTACCAAACGGAGTTACCAATCTGGAAACGTTCATTCCGTACTCTTTAGTTTGCGGTGTCCAAGTCCAAGTACTTTCAGAGGCATTACGGATAATTCTCTGAAGAGTCAACAAAGCCAAGTCCCCGCAGAAAACCATCTTCTCAGAAGAACCAAACTTGAAGAGGTCTTTAATCCAGCCTTCCAAATCAGAGAACGAGACACCATCCGCAAAGGCAGTCTTCGAGGCATCGAAGATATTCGCTGCAGGAAGCTGGCTCAAGACACCGCCCATCGTACGACGAGGCTTGCCTTCAAAGGTGTCTTGGTTTCGATTTGAGAACCAGAAAGAACGTTCAATATCGATGGAGATATATTCAAGAGCTTCTCTCTTAGCCTCTTTTTCAGCATCACCAGTTCTCAACTTAGTCTTCTGAGCCGTACCGGTCATCTCCAGCGTTCTACGGAAGATTTGAGTGTAGTTATGACGTTTGAACGGGTCATAACCTTGACCAGTCGGAGCCTTCGAACCTTCTTCAAAAGAGGTACCGATGACCAGTAAGTTTGCCTTGTCAGGAATATTCTTGGCAGTGGTACCTGCAAAACCTCGAACAACAGTCAAGGATGTATCATTTGACGGGTCAGCACTTACAAACAAGATTTCCCCAGTAGCCTCAACATACAACATGGTCTTAGCAACAACCACTTTCGCGCCTTCTTTAACAGGAACAGTGGTGGTTGAAGTCGACGCTACACCAGCCTCACAGTAGAGACGTCTGGCATCCAATCTCTTTTCAAACCAGTTGAACTCAGGGTCGTTAGTGGATTCTTTTTTCATTTGAGAAGTCAACGCAAAAAGCGGGAACTCCCCATTCGGGTACTGGAGCAGAATCCCCTCTCTCCAGTTCTTCGGTCTTACGTCAGCACCGAAGTTTTCCGTATGGCGCAATCCTGTAATAGCCATTTTATTTCTCCTTAAAATTCAGAATACATTATGTCAAAAATAGCCTCTGGAGAATTAGGGTCCAGATTCTGTGGCTTTGTAGCCGGTGGGGTAACAGATGCTGGAACCGTCTTCGGTGCCGGAGCAACTGGCGCATTAGCCTGGGCATAAGCAGAAAGAACTTTCTTCACTCTTTCCCCAACGAGGTTTCGCATTTGAGGTGTCCAGACTTTTGCCCCTGTTTCCTTCTGGATGGATTGAATTGTAGCGCGGATTATTGGGGATAATTCAGGCTTATTCAATTCCGGGAAGGCTCCATAGAAATCATCCCGAAGGGATTTCGTAGTAGCTCTCGAGGCTTCTCTTTGTTCTACCAAATAATTAACAACTCTAGGAACAGCATTAAACTGACGCTTAGTCCAAGAACCGAGACTCTCCATAATATTATTATGGACTGTAGTCGCAATTCCTGAAGCAAAGCCTTGCAGTGCCATCATGCGTTCTTCATCAGCTACCTCGGAACCAAAGAGTGCATTATAAAGTTTCGGTGAGATGTTGAAAGAATAGTCACTAAACTCTTTCTTCTTAAAGACCGCTGCATCAGCATCCTCTTCAGCAGGTTTTCCTTTTACAACCTCTGCTGGCTCTTCACTTTTCTTTTGCTGGCTGAGGGCCGTAATGACCTTCATGGCATCAGCAAGCAAAGCATCCGAAGAGGGAACAGAGGAAGTGGAAGAGGAAGGGGAGGAAATTTGGGCTCCTTGAGGGTCGGTTGAAACTTCTTCATTTTGTTTACCGTCCTCAGCCGGAGCAGCTTCCTGAGTTTTTTCAAGGTTGTTCGACGACTCGTTACTAGACTCAGTCCCTTGCTCCACATTACCATCAGTCTGAGGATTTGTATTTCCTTCAGTGGTTGACGTTTCTCCCCCCTGAGAAGATGTCTTTTCCTCTTCATCTCTATTCGAGTCACCCTCGAAATCCATAGAGAAGATGTCCAAAGGGTCTACCGAAGAACCACCTCCAGCGTCCCTTTCATCCACATCTCTCAAAACTCTACCAAGCTTCAATAAACCAAATCGCATTCTTTAATCCTTTCAGTTGCTCTGTTCTTCTTCATCCGCCAGGGCTTTAGAACGTTCAACCAGCTCAGTAGCGAAGTCGATAACCATCCTAATTCCCCGCATTTGATTCTGCATTTTCACAGCCTGTTTACGCTGTTCCTCATCCAGAAGTTCTATACTAGATAACATAACAAGCTTTTCCGAGATTGTCAATTCTAAATATTCAAGAAAAAGCGAAAATCTTTTATCGCTCAAAAGAGCTATCAAGTCATCAAGCCGTTGGCCTTCGAAGGGAAGGATTTTCTCCAACCCTTTTCGAGCCTTCTTGCGTCTCCAACCCTTAAAAGCCTTGAGACAAGTCCACACCATTCGGTCCTCCTATAGGTATAAGGTTTCCATTTTGCACCCCAGCCGAAATCTGTTCCGGACTTTGAGGCTGCAATTTGAACTGGTCAATGTTCTCTGCTCCCCCAAGTTTAGCAACGAACTCAAAAACCCTGCCAAGGTCGTACTGCCCTGCAAGAATCTGGTTTCCAGCGATGAACTGAAGAGCCTGCTGCCAAATGTCAAAGAGAGCGATTTTGTCGAGCGGCAACGAGCCATCATGAATCGGGAAATAGAAATCCCCTGCAATCCCAGCGGCTGTAACGGTAATCGGTTTCTGAGCACCCTGAGAGCCAAGCACATCAATCTGAAAATCTTCAGAAAGATACTGTTGCAGATTGAGACTCCACTGTAGACCCAGGTTGCACAACGAGGCACCGGAGATAAATTGAGCGTGGTGGGCAAGTCGGGAGCTCGCTGCTTCCACAGTCGCACGAATTTCCGTTGCGGTCTTTCTTCCACCTGAATCCTGCAGACCTCTTACATTATCTGTAACAGCGGAGATGTCATTTCCAATCCTCATGAGGGACTGTATATCCCCTACATGACCCGCAGTAACGTCGCGAATATCCAGTTGACGGAAGTAAGTCGAAGGGTCTACTCCAAATGCTTTCGGCTTCAGACGGATAAGCTTTCCAGCCTTGTCGCTCTTTAAGTCTTTTTCCTCCACCATAGACGGGTCATAGAGGAAGCTATTGTTCACAACACCCTTTACATTGAAGATATGGGAGTTGAGGAACCAGCTTATCGTCTCTTGGAAAGGACTCAGGTAATCTGAGATACCACAGTTCCCAAAGCCATTCCCAATCGCGTAGGGCTCATTGACCACCACTGGGTGTTGTTGATGGTCAGCACCAAAAAGCTCAAACCGAATTATCTGTGAGGAGTTGGCCACAGAGACCAAAAATTTATGGGGCTTTTTGGAATCATACCCTGAAGGGAGTGAGAATCCAATCTCATCAGGGATAAGTTCCACCGTACCTTCATCAAGTTGCACCCAAGAGCTCCCACCATCAATCGCAGCGAAGCCAGCAGTCTTCCCACTCAGGGAGTCCCCTCTCGCCCGCAGATTCCTCAGGGAACCACCAGACAAATCCTCTGCAGGGCAATCCTTAACCTCGTCGAGGTATGCATAGGTATCCCCTGCCCTTTGCAGGGAGAATTTTCCCACGAAGTTCCGCCAGTAAACAAACTCGCCTTCTTTCGCCACCTTCAAAAGTGGGACTCTAGGGTCTGGGAAAAACAGAAACGGGTCAATGTTTTCCACAGTGTTGCCCTGATAAATCACCGAGGCGGTACGAGCACGTAAAGGCCGGCCGGACATCGGGTCCAGAACCCAAGTTGTTCTCGGCGCGGTCTCGGTTACAAAGCCGGTCTTGAGGATTCCCAGCCCATAGATTTCACCATTATAGAGCCATTGGGTGAGTTCCTTCACGAGCTGGTTGTGCTCAGCATTATATTGGAGGAGCATTTCCATGCTCTTAGCATTCTCCACCAGTGCGGAGTTATTTGTTCCAACTGTGAAAATCGGCTTTCTCCCGAGAAACACAGTCGCCAGATATGTAACAATAGTCCTAATCGTGGCAAAGGAGTACGGAACAATTATGTTCGCATCTTGCTTTTTGACATTCACAAGAGAAGCATCTTTACAAACTTCATTGTAGCGTTTCTCCCAGTCTTGCACCGAAACATACGCTTGATATTGAAGTTCCCTCATATTCCATCTTCCATAGAACTGAGACATCTTCGAGTAGCTTTCCGCAATCTGTGCTTTGACGCGTTTCAACAGTTTCGCATGTGTCTCACTTCCAGGCCGGATAAAACTTTTCTCATTTTCATTCATCCAAGCCTCCTTACATTCCACCTGCACCGAGGGCCATTATTGCGTTCTGGATAGAGGAACTTACCGTAGCACTCTCTGCATCAGTCGGCGTTCCGATTGAAGCAAGGATTTCGGAAAGCACAGTTATCAGCTCTGCTTTCTGCTGCGGTTCCAGGGCACGTGCATTCTGTGCCGTGGCAAGGGCAGCATTAACATCAACTGGGCCAGCCGGAGTCCCGTACATTCCACCAAGACCTCCAGCGTCCCCTCCAAAGGGGTCAATACCCTGTGCCATCAGAGCTTGTTCTTCCGGACTTAGCGCCAACATGGCCGCCTCAATCGAGGCATTTCCTGTCATCGGTTGAACCGAGTTTCTTAATCCATTTATTCCTTTAGGCATCTTTCATTCCTTTCTCTCTTAAAGTCCACCGGATTCCCCGGCCTCATCTTCATAATAGGAGTTTTCCCCATCCCTGTCAAGGGTTTCCTCAATCGCACTTGTGATAAAAGTATCCAAGAGGGAAATCGCCATCGCCACAACGTCGAGGAGGTCATCGTGCCCAGAAGGGAATTCTTTCATCTGGCTTTCATACAGCGGGAACTCTCGGCGATGATGCAGAAGGTGGGCGGAATACCTCGGCTGGAGAAGACCCAATATCCTAGCCTTTTTCTCCGTAGTGAAGCGGATTTTCTCCAATGGAAAGTAGTCATTTCTCCTCGCCATCTCCTCGGTGATAAGGTCATACAGGGCCTCTTGATACGCAACCGTCTCAATGCCACAGTACATCGGGATTCCCTCTCCCTTCCAAAGATTCCTCAGGGAGAAGAACTTCTTCACAGCTTCTTGAGGAGTCAACCCCTTGAAACCTTCCACATCCTCGATTTGATAATGCCCAGCGGAATAAATTCCCACCACTGCGAAGGCAGCATCATCAGCGTTTTTCTTCTTCGAAATCGCAGGGTCATGGGCAAGTGCAACTGCAAGGGGGCGCTCGAGAAGAGTCCGATTGATATCACTCGGTCGAAGGGCCATAGTGTCCTCAGAAGTCAGCCGATTGAAGTATTCAAGATAATAAAGTTCAAGCTTGCCCTGGCGAGAGAACATCTCCTTTTTTGCCGCGAGCTTTCTTTCATCCATGTACTTGGGGAAGACCGGTTGACCCTTGGAATCAAGAGCCCCCAGGACAATGGTGGTAAAGGTTGGGTCTTTGCCAAGCATAACCAACAGGGCCTCATTATGCAGAAGAGTTCCGTTGAGCAGAATGGTGGAGTCGGTATTAAGCTCGCCGAGGGCAGGCAGAACATCTCCCATAAACCAATCCAGGGTTTTCTTTCTCTGCTCTGCTGTGGAGACACTCTCCTTGTCCTCGACGTCATCTAGGTGGATAAAGTCCGGTCGTATCGAGTTAACATTTCGACCACGAACCTGACCACCCCTACCAGTCGCTGCCATGATGAACCCATTCGCAAGGACGAACATCTCTTCAGACCACTTATCATTTCCCTTCAGGGTGCCGAAGAGAGTAGTAATCTTGTTGTTAAATTCAAACTCCTTTCGGCAGTTCATCAGCTGGGTCTCCGCGTGGGTAGCGGTTTCGCCAATCTTCAGCACGAACTTGCGTACCTTATAGCATCCCATGAAAACTTGAGCACCGTTGGCAAGTGTCGTCTTACCGATACCACGAGGCATCATTATCTCCGTATTCCGAGAGATAACAAGGGAAACACTGCCATCAGGCTCCAAGGAGAAGATTGGCCGGCCAACCTCATCGTCATCCCAGGGGTTTTGTTTACACACAAAGTTCTCGATGATTTTATCCAGCTCGCCATATTTCGGCAGGAAGTCGGTCCGACGCAGAAGGATGGCAAGGTACCCTCGATGCATCCAAGACAGAGGTTCTGTGAACCAATGGGGCAGGATGGTGCGGAGAAACAGTACCGGGTCGAGGTACAACTCCTTGCGAAGGTTTTTCTTTTCCTCTTCAGAGAGGGAAGTAAGATTACTCATTGAGATTCCTTTCAGTCGGGAACAGGAGAACATCCTCTCCCGGACAATGATAAGTGTAAAGGGTTTCAGGGTTGATGGCCTCGGACAGGCAGCCTATTTCATGCTTCGGCCGAAGACGGAGGTTCTTGCAAATCTGCACACAGACGACTTTCTTGTCTGGATAGAGGAAATTCAAAAGGGGCTTATAGAGACCCCTAAGCTGATAATGAGCCTCGAGGGTCTGAGTTCTCTTGACTTCCAGGAGAAGTATCTTGGCAGGTAGGAGGATGAAGATGTCCGGCTGGGCATAGTGCCATCCAGAAGCGTCCTCGTATCGAATCCACTGAGAAGGAAAGAACATTTCAGCAGGAAGCTTGCTTTTCAATTTCCGGATAACCCACCTCTCATAGGTCTTGCCTTTCGCAGGAGCACCCTTGAGTTTTGGCTCCTTCTTGAAAGGGCTCTCAGAGGTCAGGTAGGCAGACCGAAGACCCTGAATGATGTGACACGAAGGGGAAGGGAGAATGGAGGAGGGAGAAGAAGAAGAAGAAGGAGAAGAGGAAGTTGTTTTCTTCCTCCCTCCCAAAAGGTTTTCAAATCCAACCATCAAGCGTCTCCCTCAACCGGCATAACGTCGATGACACGAACAGAGCTCTTGGTGCTTCCCCTCAGCTCTTCGAGTTCATCAGTCGAAAGCTGAACACCCACATTGAGGGTTTTGGTAACTGGAGAGAACCCTGCACGGTCCAGCGTAGCTTTGGTGATTTCAATCAACTGAGAGTTGGTGAGGCTTTCAGGGGCATTTTCAAGACGGTCTTGAAGTTCACTTGCCGCATCGAGACCCAATACAGCCATTCTCTTTCGCACATCCACGAAGACCTCTTCCTCTTTCCCCTTATAGAAAGCAAGGAGCTCTCGAAACGAGGGGTCGCGTTGAAGGATTGAGATGCGGGATAGCGAGTACCCAGTAGCAGCGGAGACTTCCGCTGATGTGAGACCAGAGGAGAGAAGTCTGGCGATTTCATGATGGATGCCTCGAATCTTTGCCAGCGTAGGGGGATTGGAGGTCGCCATGGCACCTTCAGTACGCTCGAGTAAATCGGTCTCTGTTATATCCCCAAGGATTTCCAATTCCAAGGGGGAGATATTTCGTCCTTTAATTTTTGTATCCATGATGCTGTCCTTTCTTTTGGCGGCTCTTCAAGATGCCCGGCAAGGAAAGAAGAACCGCAACCAAGGCAGGGAGGTTGCCACCTGCCGAAAAGAACCTTGCCGGACACCTAAAGTTTATGGAAATTGGTCGGCGCTGTCAAGGGAAAAGAGTGGAGAGGGAGGGAGGAAAGGGAAAGGAGGAAAGGAGGAAGGGAGAGGAAAGATGCAAGGGAGTGGAAAGGGGCTCCCGGGCTCCTTGGCTCCCGTGTTGGGTGGGGTGGGGTGGGGGCTGGAGCTGCTTGGTGCATATTGCGTTGAGACGGCTCAGTTTTTCTTTGACCATTTTAGAGAGATGCAATACCCCCTATTTGGCGTGGTCGAAAGGGGGCGGGTGGGCTAGGCGAACAACCGAAAGTTGCAGAAATACATTAAATGCACTCAGAAGAATACATTAAATGTACTCTGGAATACACAAAGTGCACCAAAAAATTTGCACAAAATACAAATCTTGTATTAAAAAGGGTATTGACAACGGCAACAGACAGAGCGAATATACCATCATATCGGGTCGGATTGATTCGATATACGCCCCGTGGGGCGGTGAAAAGAATGTAAATTTTTGAGGAGACATACCATGACTAAGACTAACGAAGAACCGACTTTGAGCAAAATGGACAAGGTCGCAGAAATTTTGAACAACAAACTCAATTTTAATTTTGCTAGCACTAAACAGAACTTTGAAATAAGCTTGGATGAAATGCCCGCGGAATCGATTGCAATCATTCTCGATTATGGAACGCGCAAACTTAATGATAAGGTGAATAGCCTTTTTGCAAACGAGAAGAATAATGCGACGCGTGAACAATTGATTGACCGTGTTTTGGGTGAGCTC
>UMDA01071454.1_pt1 | contig 36926 bp, 22 predicted proteins | sample 1964381 | NCBI WGS metagenome assembly UMDA01 (sample SAMEA4835983, study PRJEB28245) | human gut metagenome | biome: gut microbiome; material: fecal sample | place: Denmark | collected 2008 | reverse complement strand
CAATGCTGTACTCCATACATCTGCCTGGCTACTATCTCCTGTTGATGCTTTCAACATTCCTCGATCATCCTGAAATAATAAAGGGATTTCTTCTTTTAAAGCCAAAGCTACTTTTTTATAAAACTCTTCTTTCGCTTTAAAATTTAGTTTTCTTGAAATCTCAGCCATTTCTTCTGCAGCTTTACATTTCAAAATAGAAGCCATGCAAAGATCTCCTGTTATCTGTATAGCATCTCTAAATCCAAAATCTACCCCACGATAATTTTCTGTAGTATAAACAATTTCACTACCGAAACGAGTAGGAGGCACTCTAAATGATAACTCCAAGCGTTCATATAAAGAAAATCCTTCTATTTCACACTGCATAAATGCGATATTATCTGTACATAATAAATAATAATAAGCCATATGAATAAAGAAATATTGGTCGCAATATGGAGGGAATTTACCCCACATCGAATTCCCCTGATTATTAAAATCATATGTACCAGGATAATAAATAGGTAAAGAACTATCTAAAAGAATATGGTCAGCAATAGATCCCAAAGGTATCATACCTCCCTCTTTTGTTATCCAAGTCTTGTTACATTGTGTCTTTGCTGTAAGAAGCAACATATGTTTTTGATCGAGGGTGTCAATTAGACTACTATTTAATGACATTGCATAATCTCTTATCCAAAATGCTGGATAACAATTTTTACCACCAGGACAAACAATAGTTCCCCCTGTCTTATTATATCCAAATTCATGAGAAATAAACTGTAAGGGAATAACAGTAGAACTATCTAAAACTGCTTTTGATAATCCTCTTAAGTATTCATAATCCTGTTTCTCTATAATTTGTACACTATCATTTGTACATGCACATATTACGGTGTGCAGTCCAAACAAATAGTAAATGATCAAAAAATACTTCATAGTTTACTTCTCCGTTAATTAATATATTCTGTTACAGAAATATATCTGTATTATATCTCTGCAACAGAATATCCAAACAATAGTAAAATTTAAAATCTCACTAAAAGGGTTTTCTGTCCAAATGGATCTATTCCTAATTGCCCGTCGATTTTCTCTTCAGGAAATTCTTCCACATGACAAATATTTACCTCTTTAGGTTTCCTATTCGGAAATTGTAAATATACATCTTCTTCTTTATCAGACAATGAACGTAATCTTACAATTATTTCTTTTTCTTTATCCAGTGGCTTTAGTATCGTAACATAAACTTTTGGATTATCAATCTTTAACAATGGTTGTAACATTGGATCCTTATCAGTAGATACATGGACAAGAGGTTGAAATTGTTCTACACCAAATCGATTCGCTTCAACAACATCATACTCCATATGTGGGTATAATCTATACCTAAATGTTGTTGGACCATCTTGATATAAAGGAAAATTTGTGTGCCAATGGTTATTCATTACCCATGAATAAATATTAGATTTTGAATCTAATGTTTTTAACCAAGGGCCTTTACCACCCCATCCCAAAGATATATTCGCACTTCTATCTCCATATTCAAACAAAGGTGCATCCAGAGAACACCATGTTACACCTCTACTATCATTTGAAATATCTATCCATCTTTGTACAGCCATCCAATTCCTATTAGCCTGTGGCCATTGATCCTTTTCTATTTCCATAATTCCCCAAGGTATATCTACTCTTGTTTTAGAATCAGGAATATCAAATGCAAAACCAAAATGTATTCCATCTTTCTCAATTAATGGCAGTTTATCTACAACATTCTTTATTTCCACCCAAGGTAATCCCGAGACTAAACGTACAGAACGAGAAACGCTCCTACAACCTTTAGCTTTAGAATCTACTTTAACTTCAATAATTAATGGACCATTTTCTATAGTTGATATTGAAGTGACAGAATCGGTTATAGGTGAATTAACATTAGCAGGTAACCAGCTAAAAGAATTTAAACCATTATCTACCTTAACATCTACATAATTATAATCTATACCTTTTTTGTGTAAAGTAAGAATATTTCCACTAACACTATCTATTTTCAATTGCAAATAATCATTTTCCATCATCATTCCATCTAGTTTACAATGACCATTTTTATTTGCATCACCCTTCATTACTCTATAATGTCGAGTTCCTAAAGCAGGGACCTTCTCTGCAAAAAAGACCAGCTCTCCTGTTGATAATCTTTGAGATAAAACATCTTTACCCTCTGAATCCACAACACGATCACCTATCAAACTTTCAGATTTACTTAAAGTTACCAGCCCACTATGTTCCCAAGTTTGTGTATTAATAACAGATATCCCTCCATTGGCAGGCCCTTCTTTAGGACCTAATGCTCCATTCGATTTATCAGTAATTGGAGCCAAAGAAGCATCAAGCATATCGATTGAACGATCTTGTGCCTGATGAAAATAAGATTGCTTTATTTTCCAAATTGCATCTTGAAAAAAAGGTTCTGTTGGATTCTCAAAACACCAAGTATGTTCTGACCCTAATAAAATATACCTCCAAGCTTCATCAAATTCTTCTCTAGGGGCTTTCTTTCCATCAGTAAGCATCGACCAAACGGTTTCTGCCTGAATTAATCTTTCTTTGGAGTTCCTATTGATTGCTGTTAATGCAGCAGCTGTCCCCAATCCATCTGTCCAATATTCTGTATAATCTCCCTTCACTACCGGTAATTGATTTCCATATTTTTCTTCAATCATAGTCATCACTTCATGCCCTCCTGTAATTATTAGTTTAGGATATGCATAAGTTTCATTCCATTGTTTGACAGCAAAAGGAACATCTGCATCTATCGGACTATTATCCCATAATGACCATGATAATAAAATAAAATCATAAGGATAATTAGCTTTCTCTAAATCAATCAATTTATTTACAAAATTCACATTTGCAGCCCCTGTATTAATCCGTAAAGGAACCTTTTCCGGATCCCGTTGTCCAAACCAAGGTCTTCCTGTTTCTCCTCCTTTACCCATACTACCACTGTTAGCATATCCTCCAGGTTGAAAAAACAAAACCTTTGACTTTCCATCAGGCCCTAACCACCAAAAAGGTTTTCCATCGATATCATTACTATGAGCATTTCCGGCCCGATCACTATTTGGCCAAGAAATTATATACTTAATACCTTCTTGTGCCATAACAGGTATTAATCCCCACGATATCCCCGGAATATCAAACTGCTGAAACACATCTATTGGCTGTCCAGACAATTTCTGCAATTCTCTAGAAAATCTAAATATATGAAATAGCTCTTCGTCGGAACAAGTACTTGTATTTAAATTAACATAACTAGCATCAACACAAAGTTGCTTTTTTTTCATCGCTGATATTACAGAACTTCTCTTCTGTGGATCTGTCATCCATAATCGTTCGATAGGCCAAGTTACTTCCGGATTCCACACATAATTAGCTCCTGTTATAAAATCGCTAGTTTCTTCAGCCAACTTAATACCTTCTAAAACATTATTTTTATGAAGCATTTCCACATTTTTATGTGTATTTGTATATCCAATATCTACATGAGAATGATTATATATATACACATTCCAATAACGCATAGGATCAACTTTTATCGTTTGTCTATTCTTCCAATTCCCAATAGTCAGACAAATCGTAGCATTCATTCTTTCTTTTATAGATCCTGCAGGTAATAATAATTCTATTTCCGTTGAATCTTTTGAATTCAATGAATGGAAAGATTGTTCTTTATTTCCTTTTAAAGTTATACTAAAAGCAGCCTCACCCTTTAATTCACGTCCTTTTATATGAGCTTTTAATACCCTAGCAGGTTGTTTATCTGTCGTATACTTATATAAAGGTAAAATTTCATAATACACGGAAAAAGCTGAGTTTTCCGCATAAATATTACAACAGGATATACAAAATATTATGATTACAAATATATTTCTTATCATAACTTATTTCATTAATTATTACATTGATTCAACCGTTACGATTTGTTTCTCTCCTGGTTTTAACAAAACCTTTTTAGTCTCTTTTCCAAAAAATTTCGGTAATATTTTTTTGGCTGATTTAGAAGTCTCACAAAGAATTGTAATCTCTGCCGGAAAATCGGTCGGATTAAAAACAGATAATGTACAACTATTTTTATCTGCACGAATTTTTTCAGCACGAATATTATCAAACGCAACCAATAGATCTTTATCTGGTTGTATATAGATACTTGGAATCTCAACAGCAGTCAATGCTATTGCAGCTTCTACCCAAGAACAAGAAGCAAAAATATTTCCTCCTACTCCCGACTTTCCTTCCCAATCACTCAAATTTACTCGTTCACAAGAACCTCCAGGAGGCATATTTCCTATTTGACGATCCTTCCGACTTACATATTGAGGTAACCCATGAGAAATATCAACCAACAAATCCAATGCATATTTATCACCTGTAGCTCGATAGTATTTCAAAAGGCAATCACCCGACCATGTACAAATGCCCGGTGCACCATGCTTATTTGCCACACTAGCCCAAACAGCTCCACAGGAATGTGCATCAATTTTTCCCATTTCTGAATTCACAGGAAAGTCATAATCATAGGATACTGTCCAACTTGCACATATAGGTAATAACTGAGATGCATACTCCAACCACTCTTTATTCGATGTCACTTCATAAAGGGCCATATAAGCTTCAAAAAGTCCAAATGCAGATTCACTATCTGGTGTAGACAAGATTTCTCCAGGACCACCTGTTGTATATCCTTTTAAAACATAATCCTTATAATATTTCCGTCCTGCTTTTTGAGCTACTTCTAAATAAGATTTATCCTTGTATAATTGCGAAGCTAAAGCTAAACCACCACACACAATTGCTCCTGCGGTAGAATTTCCTATACAAATTTCCCCTGTCTCAACATTCACAAATTGTCCAAATTGTCCCTCTTTATTCCACAAAGAGACAAAAGCATCTGCTAATTTACGAATAGACTGTAACCACTTTAAAGGAATACTTTCTCCTTGAGATTCTAAATAATTAAATTGTCGAATCGCCATATACAGCCAATCACCTTGAGATCGTACTAATGTAGCTTCATTATCTAAAGGCTTTCCATAACCAAAGCTAACGAATTCATTTCCATTACCATATGCATTAAAGAAACCAGATTTTGCCTGACTTTTAGAAATAATAACATCGATATTTTTCTTGGCACGTTCTTTTTCTAACGCTCCCCCTTTCATCATTATCGGTAAGGTGTTCTGTCCACCTCCACACCAACCTAACTGCCAAATAAAGTTCCAACTCGTATTCGCACCAACTTTACTTAACCAATACATATCAATCGTTTCATCCCATCTTTCAGTTTGATACAAATTATTAATTAAATTCCACATCTCACTGAAAGGAAGAACTTCTTTTCTTTCCGACTTATTTAAATCTTTACGCACATGCAAGAATTGTTGATACAAATCATTGATAGATTTTGCAGGATATGTATAAACTCGGAACTGAATAGAAACGCTATCTCCTTTTTGATAATCAGATGGTTGATCTGAACTTCCACTCCGCATTGAAGGAGAAACTATTGAGAACACACACTCTGTCTTCGTTTCATTTTCTATGACAGATAATCCATGATTTCCATTTTGATTACCCTGAGTAGTCTGTACCATCCATGCTTTTTGTTGCTTTGGGTCACAAAAAGCCATCAAAGGAGTTGAAGTATTCCCAGTAGTCAATTCAATCTTCCCCATACCTGTTCCTTTTTTACCCAAAGTTGGTTGCTTGGTCATCGTGGTAGGCATGTCCTTTCTCCATTCAGCCTTATCATACCAAAACGGAGGATACCCAATATCTTTTATATCAAAACGATTACCATCATAAACAATCGCCGGAACAAACACATAATTATCTGCACTCCAGTTGGAAAACGGGAAATCTACCCCTACACAAATATCTGAAGCGCTACCAGTTTCTACTTTCCACGTCAACTTATAATCCTTTGCATGAGGATTTTCGGCAACTTTTTGTTCACTGATAGATAAAGACCATTCCGAACTCCCTACATTTATATGTTTTCCATCTTGTAAAGCCAACTCATATTTTTCTTTTACCTGTACTCCTTCAAAACTCGTGATAAACGGAACTATATCACCCGATATATTTTTTAATGGTTGAGCTGAAGCCAATATGAACATACCACATGAAAACCATGTTCCGACTATACTAGTACACAATTTAATCATAACTTTTCCTCCTTTTATCTATTAAGGTATAAAATACTAAACATATAATTTCCTACTCCACTTTTCTACTCTGCGAATAATATCCAACTCCTGTTCCTCATTTTCAGTCGCTATCCATAAAAAAGTTTTTTCCGGGGACATGCATTCCATATACGAATCCAAATCTTCTTTATCCAAATCTACTATTACCCCCCGCCCTTTAGACTGAACATAACGAATAAAATCTAAGTGCTGCATTATAGGATAATCATCTCCCAAACCCTGTACCCATTGAATCGCTTGAATTTTAGGCTCACTTAATATTATATCTATATGGTTTGCAACGCCCTTACCATCAACATGGAAAATATTATGAGTCATTGTTTTAACCTCTTCTTTCAAAATTGGTAAACCATATTTTTCATAATCATCAGGAGATATCATAAATGAAAAATCCGCACTTGGAATATGTAGCCTTCCATCGACTGGAAGATTAATCCAGGCACATGAGGGCATTTGATGTGTCTTCAATATAGAATCATATTCATTATATACTTCTAAAAAATGTTCTGAAGCTTTTTTCAATAAAACTTCTACTTTATCAGGATTTAGTACCAAATCGTAGCATAAATCAACTGAGCCACGCCATGCTAAAGCACAATCTAACCCCGGATGTAAATCTGTATATCCTGTTGGGAAATATTCTGCATATTTATCAATGGCAACTTGAGTTAATTCCAATATCTTTTTATAGTAAACATTATCTTTTGAGAACTGTATCTTTGACATATCTTTTTCATAATCTTCTATGATCTCATGATACCAAGATGTCACTTCTCCAAACTCCATATCACCCCCATGAAATGCGGCATAAACATTCGGTCCGAGATTTGGGCAATACACAGGAAAAGTTTCTGCATTAAAACGAAATGAATGAATGCTATTCATATATTCATCCGCCTGATACTCTGCATCCATCCAACGATCCTTTAATGTTAAATGATTACTTTTTCTTATTATGTCATATTCTGCATTATGCCGATGAAAGCGTATAGGCACTCTATCTAATAATTCACCCTGAAAAAAAGCCTCTACCCGTTCTGCACATTGAGCAAAATCCGGTTTACAACGATACTCCCAATTAACCATCTTATTTATCTTATTGTTTCATAATAGAATAAGGAATCAGAATTAAATTAGCTGACTACTTATTCAAATAAGTTCATTCTAAATTTATAATACTTGGTAACTTAAAAACAAAAAATCCGCTTTATCTTGTATCGAAAATTGTAAATTCCCATTTGAATCAACATTTTGTTCCTGAACAACCCCTGTTCTCAGATTTTTTATTCTAACTTTTTTATCTGCCAAAAATTTCACTTGAATAGTTTTATTTGGCTCCATATTATGGATTTCCCTAAACAATAAGAAAAATCCTTCTGTTTTTTCGTCATTCAACATCTGAAAACCAGACCAGCTTTCATTTGATGGGATATCTCCTATCGGGAAAGTATAGCATTCAAACATCTTCTCCCTGTTCTTTTTATAAATAGAGATTAGATCTTTTAATTCTTTTCTTCCCTCCATATCCAAATACTGAGCACTTTGAAAGAATACAGGTATAAATGGTAAGCCCATAGCAAAACAATAGTCATGCTTATGTAATGGAGCATCACTATAGCGATCATCAACACGTTTAGGATTTTGTAATAAAACTTGTAGCTTATTACTATTAAAGTATTTACACATCAACCAATGTTGTCTCAAAACATGATAAGGAACCATTATCAAATGTTCCGGCAATGCTTCCTGAATATTCTGAAAGTAAATACTGCCGTATTCTTTAGCATAATACCAACCATAACGAGGATCAGCATATTCTGGACAAAATGAGAATTGAGTCTTCATCCAGGCAGACTTCATAATTTCACGAATATTCTTGAAACGATTTTCAAATGCAGCGCGATTATTTAGATGATCAAAATCGACCTTCCAGGTAACAACTTGAGCCTCCTTTAAATTTTTCAACAAATCTTCCTGTTTAGCGCGTTGTATAGCAACCCACAGGCCTAATTTCAGGCCATTTTCTTTACATGCCTTTGTTATATTATCCCATTTATCAGGATAACTGGGGCGAAAGATTTCCTTTTCTCCACCCCATGGATTAATTTGCCAACCGTCATCTATCCGTAATACATCTATTCCCAAATCTGCTAATAATGGGATTTCCTTTAATAAATAATCCTCTTGAGCAAATTGTGCTCCTCCCGGATTTGCTGGTCCCCACGTATCATTGATAATCATAATATCTCGTTCCGGATAAACAGGATAACGCTTTCTATCAAAGCGTTTCAAAGCCAGCTGCATTCCATCATTTCCTCCTGTATATACAATCGTCCAATTTGCCCAACATTCCCGAAAACGATCTTTTACTATTTCATCTGGTTTCAATCCCCAACCAGTTACTTTTAATCCATCCGGACCGACATAAAAGCTACCTGTATAGTGTCCTTGTTGATTGACACATTTATGAGACTCTTTTACAACGACTACACCTTCCTTACCATTCTCGCCATATTCTGTACTTACCCCATTCGCCCAATGAATATCTTCATTTTGAAATACTGGATATCCAACAACAACCTCCTCTTTCAACATATCTTTACTTTGGTCATGGCGATTCCCCGGATCATTGTAATATCCCCAATAACGACGTTGGTTTTGAATACTATAGTCCAAAGGTAAATATTCAGAGCGAGCACTTGGCACTGCTTTTGTACTTCCAAAATAGTTTGTAGTAGTTTCATCCGCTGGTAATCCGTCTGGCTTAAAACCGTCTAATGCTTTTACCCGCAATTGGGTACGGATACCGGGAGCATCCGGAAATACCCATACTACATGTTGTAATTCCAATCGGGCAGAATCATATCTAAATTGAGTAATAACTTCCAGATAATCGTTAATAAACTGATCATCATTTGCCTTTCGGACATCCAAAGAAACAAATTCTGCTTTCGTTCCATTTCCTATTGCACCTGGTAAATCCCAATCTGATTTCAATTCCTGTTCCAGTTTACACCATTCTTTGTTTGTTGAGACATCTCTCAATGAAACAGTTCGTAACCCTTGCCCATTTAAAACCCATTTACGTTCTATATTACCAGTCGATGTTATCAGTGTATCACCAACAACCACAACAGAAGCTTTTCCTAAATCCTTCTTTACCTGAGGTAAAGTTTGAGAAAATAGAGAACTAGGTATCTGTGCTAAAAAAACTCCTACAATAATTAAACTTTTTTTATTCATAAACAAAATCATTGAAATATATTTATTTTAACAGCTTTATCTTTTGAAATACTAAACCATAATGACTTCCAGGAGGATTTTGTGAAATACGTTCTCCATTCCAATCAGGAGCCCAATTTCCTGAGTACAATAACCACATTGTCACACCATCTTTCTCAATAAACTTGGATGGAATATTTACAAAGTATGCTTGTTCACCAAAGCTCTTCATATATGTAATAATTTTCCACTCTCCATCTAATGAATCCGCTTCTAACAAATAAGTATTCATTTTTGAAACAGTATTACCACCATCAGTAACGCACATCAAATATTTTTTTAGATATGGATTGTATGTCACAGTAGCACACCCCATATTGTTATTCCATTCTAACAAAGGCTTTATCTGTTTGAAATTGTGAGTCCAAATAGTATTTCCTTTTTCATCTTTACCAGCATAAAATTCCCATTTTGAAGCATCATTCATATATTCTGGTTTAGGAGTAACACGTAGTAAATAGATTTGATCTCCATTTATCCAACTACAGTTCCAAAAACGAGGCTTAGAATCTTTAATGTCTGCTCCATGAGCAATCATATAAGCCTTTCCATCTGGTGAATGTTGCATATTTTTTCCAAAATCAACAAAATGAGGCGAACCTATTTTTATCGGATAACCATTTATTCCATTTTCTCCAAAAATTGGTTTTTTCGGAGTATGTGGACATTCATTCCACGTTTTTCCGTTATCCATGGATATCCTAAAACCAACAAAAGGTCCCATCCAAGGCCAATTTACAGACAAATCTCCATAAGATGTTGTACCTGCTGGCGAAAGACAATAAGTACCATAGTACCAGATACCATTATAATGTAAACTACCACAAGGATAACGTCCTTGATAAGGAGCAGGAGAAGCAGTAGAAAGCCCTAAACTATATACGATCAAATTTTGTGGATCATCACCATGTATAACAGCTTGTCCTGTTGTTGCATTCTCCCCTGCACTTAACGAAGCATCCCAACTCCCGTCTAACCGCCAACATTTCCCATCAGTATAAGGAGAATATAAGACATCATTTTCTGCCCATGTGGGATAGAATGTATCTCCATAATGAAAACCACTTTTTATTCCCATAAATAAAATATCCTTTAAATCTTCTGATTTTTGAAAAGGACAATCATCTGGTATTAAAGACTTCCATATAAAACCTCCAAATGTCTCTATTTCAGGCTTTAAAGGAGATACCAAAACTGTAATACTCCCATTTTTTTTTTCATAGGCGACTGTATCTTGAGATAAACTATCTAAAGAAAAACAAGCTAATATAAATAAAAATACTCTTTTCATCTTTTCGTCTATTTTATCATCTTCATACTATAATCAAATCTATACACTAAATTCTTAGATAACTTCGCTTTATCTTTCCATTCTCGATCTCCATAAACACCTGCCTTAGAATAATCAAAAGGCTTAAAACCTATTTTCTTAGCAATACGGGTACTTTTAAAACGAAAATCAAAATTTTCTGGATCTTTAAATAGAGGATCTGCAATAATAGAATGTTTATCTTTTCCTAATTTTTTCCAATCAGAGAAAGAGCCCCCTTGAAAATCTATATTTTTTGTTGTTGTATTCCAAAAACAATTTTTATCAATTACCGTTTGAGCTTTTTTCCAAGCATCTTTACCCATATCCATATACAAAAGGCCCTCATTATAATAAATGATATTATTAGATAAAGTAAATGATAAATGATCTTCCACACGAGTGAGTTGTAATTGAGATAACAGATTCAAAGCAAAGATATTATTTCGAATGATATTATCCTTTCCATAATGTTGATGGAATGCAGAACATTTACATTTATATACTAGGTTATTCTCCATTTTAATACCTGCAGATCCTTCATCTGTATATAATCCCCAACCTCCATAAGTGTAAGAATGAATATGATGTATTACATTATTACTAACTGAGGTTCCTTCAGAAGCGCCTAAAGTATAAACACCGCCCATATCACTCAATTGTCCCCAACCTAAATGATGAATATGGTTGAATTCTATTATATTCCGCTTAGTTGGACTCTTCGCATATCCCCATACCCAACCAACAGAAATACCTGAATATTTAAAATCTGCAATATCATTATGCGTTACAGTGTTATCACTTGCATAAAAAATAACGACCCCAATTCCCTCTGCATTTACAGCTCCTCCATGTTGGATAATATTATTATGGATTGTTATATGATGGGTATTTGCCAATCCATCAGCATTTGTATCTAGGAATTTAGGATTAAAATCTCCTATTTTAACTCCACCTGCACCCAAGTCATATAAATGAGAATGTTCTAATCTTGAGTTTGAACAATCGTCTTTAAACCAAATAGCACCTTCGCCGGTATGGGCTATATCACAATTGAAAAACCCAATCTGATCAACATGATTCATCATGACAGCAGCTTCTAACGTAGCTGCAGCCTGACGAGCTTCATATCCTTTTTGAGGTATGATATACGAAGAATGTTCAAAACGAATATTATGAAATTGGATATTTGAAACTTTCTTATCGTCTCTACCATTTATAACCAAAAGTTTTTGTGAGATAGGATAAATACATTCCGTTTTTTCTATTCTTTCACCTTCTTTCGGTATATAATAAAGGTAACCATCGCGTTGTAAATACCATTCCCCAGGTTGATCTAAAGCTTTTCTATAATTCTCAACAAAATAACGGGTTTCTTGATTCATTACATTGTAGTTCGGCATTAGTCCACCTACAAAATAAAAAGAAGAATCTGTAACGTCTATATGTTGAATACGCTTATAGGTCGTAGCCCATTTAAGATAAGAAACAATTAACGCATCATTCCATTCATCTTCATCTATATCTTTTAGTATCTGCATACCATCTTGATCAACGATCAATCGTTGACACCCGTAAGTGTTACTTATTTCTTTTCCCTTATCCAAACAAATTTCTTCCACACGTTTGGGATGAAAAAAATTATCTCTATTTGGAGTCTGCGCCCTGAATCGGCGTTCTCCATTTACATACAATTGTTCAAAATAATATCCATAATCAACGACTTCCGGAATATAAGCTCTCCAAAGATTCGGACTAACTTCCTCAAAATTAGTAATCATTTTTCCGCCACTTATTATTGGCCGATTATTTACATCTCCTAAATAAATGACTGGTGACGATTCTGAGCCAGTATCTTCTTCTGTAAAATTTATCGGATGCGTAATCGCATAGGTACCAGAAGCAACTTCAACAAAGATAGTATCTTTTATGATTTGGCGTGCTCGCATTTCACGGATTTTATTTCTTACTCCTTCGAAAGATGCTAATGGCTGATTTTTTGTTCCTGAATGACTATCATCGCCATCTGGTGATAAATAAAGTCTTTTCTCTGCTCCCATCAATTGGGTGAGAAGTAATACTAAAAATAGGATTAAATACTTCATAACTATTTTTTTTAAAAAAAGGGGATGTCTTGATTCAATCAACAAAACAGCCCCTTATATAAACTGATTTATGTCTAATTATTTATATCCTGGATTTTCAATCAAATTTGTATTCTGTTCTGTTCTTGCTTTTGTAATAGGAAGATAATAATGTTCCTTATTAAATTGAGGTTTTCTTGCGTCATAATTTTCTATCACTTGTATTTTAAATTTTCGAGCAGTATTAAAATCTTCACTAGAAAAATCACTCGATTTATAATCCAATATAAATCGAAGACCTGAACATTGTTTTGAAAAGACATCTTCAGCAATCCTCCAGCGACGAGCATCCCAGTAACGATGACCTTCAAAAGCCAATTCTACTTTTCGTTCATGACGAATAGCTTCTCTATCAATCGTTGTTTTTGGTGCTATACCCGCCCTGTTTCTAATTTGATTAATAGCATCTAATGCTTCATCTGTTTTACCTAATTCAAATGCAGCTTCAGCCAAATTCAATAAAACCTCTCCATATCGAAATACAGGACAATCTATACCATCTTTTTCATCCATATTGGCATTAGATGTTTCATCCAACATTTTGAAAATACCAAAACCGGTTCCAAAATTACCTCCTATATGTTGATTTCCCCATGCGGGAATTCCTTTATAAGCATTCTGTTCATCTTCCAATAATAGACCTTGTTCATCTATTAATCCTTTGTGACAATCTACATAAATGCCTTTCCATAAAGTACCATTTGTCCAAATAGAAGCAAAAAAACGAGGATCTTTATTTTTCCACAATTCATCCATCGTCCATAGCCTTTTTTGAATAGCATCTCTATCCAATATTCCTGATTTTCCATCTATATATTCATATTCTTCTACCATCTCTAAAGATGGATTTGAGGCCATTCCACAATTTCCACCATGAGGTTTAGGACATAGTAGATGCCCCCACCACCATGAGTTTTGTGCACTATCGTACTGTTTAGCAAATATCATTTCGGAATTCTGTTCTTTCAAAAAAATATTTTTGAAATTTTCTATTTTATCTGTTTCTTGATTATATAATTCATACTTTCCTAAGCTTTGTATCTTTTTTGCAGCATCGTATGCTTTTTGATAATAGCTCTTCGCTTGATCCTGCGGAATTCCAACCAAACCATTTGATTGAACAGATCCAAATTGAGCAATACTACCAGCATATAACGCAGCCCTACATTTTAAAGCTAATGCCATACCTTGATTAATACGACCATATTGTTCAGGTAGTCCTTTTAAAGTTTCTTCTACAGCATCAATTTCAGAAAGAATAAAATCGTATACTTCTTGTTCCGTATTCCTTTTTGGATACATTTCTTCAGCAGGAGCATCCATCGGTAAGGCTTTTAAAACAAGGGGAACACCTCCATAGCGTTTTACCATTGAAAAATAGTTAAAAGCTCTTAAAACACGAGCTTCCGCGATACGAGTTGTAATAAAGGATTCCTCATTTGAACTACTTGGCAATCGTTCAATCAATTCGTTTAAACGACGAATAACAACGTATGGAAGTTCCCAATATTCTAACAAACCGCCTCCAATATTTAATGAACCTGTTCTCCAAGTCGTTGTCCCCGATAAATCCCAAGTAGGATGAGAGGCCTCATCTGTCAAATCAATTACATATTGAAAACTACTTTTAAAAGGCCATCCCCCCAAATACTGAGGTTCATCCATTTTAAACACACTTGTATTTACATATTGAGAAACCATATAAGCATCCACCAACGTTGGATCATCCCATACAATATCATCAGATATCATATCTAATGGTTTCTTATCTAATACATTGCATGAAGTTAATATCCCAAGAGAACAGGCTAATAACAACTGACGTAATCTAATATTTCTCATATCATCAATAATTCTTTGTTTATACTTTTAAAATGATAAATTAACACCAAAACTAATCGTTCGTTGTTGCGGATAATAAATATCTGATACTCCTGAAGAAATTTCTGGATCTATATTATATTCACTTATACTACTTAATGTAAACAAATTAGTAGCAGATATATATAAACGGAGTTTTTCAATATTCATTTTTTTAGAGAAACTCTTTGGCAAAGTATATCCTAACGCAATATTCTTCAAACGTAAATAAGATACAGCCTTTAACCAATAATCAGAAGTCCAATTATTAGATGCAGCACCTCCTAATCTTGGATTTAAGGCTTCTGGATCATTTGTTGCTTCTGTCCATCGAGTTTCATATGTACGTTTGTTCATCAAATTACCCTGTACTTTAACCGAATAGCCAGCAGCCCCTTGAAATACCGCTTCTAAATCAAAATTCTTATAACTAAAGAATCCTGTAAATCCATAAAACCAATGAGGTGTATCTCCTTTTCCTATTTCACGTTGATCCCTCCAATCCAAAACTCCATCATTATTAATGTCTTTATATTTAACATCACCTGGGCGCAAAGTTGAATTACCGCCCCCTAATTCAGCATAAGAATAAGGTAAAGCATCTATTTCTTCTTGACTTGTAAACAATCCGTCTGAAACATATCCAAACACTCGATCCGCCCATAATCCAGATTTTTTATTAATTCGTATTTGATCAGGATCTGTATAGGAAGTTTCTTCGTAATGATCCCATTTCGAACGAGCCCAAGATACATTCGCTGTAATATCATAGGTGAAATCTCCTGTTGTATTAGAAGTTCCAAGCGATAATTCAAATCCTCTATCATTACTACTATTAATATTTTCCAAAGGAGTTGATGCTCCAAATGTTCCCGGTAATGAATTTGCTCTAGTTGCCAAAATTCCAGAACGATCACGGTAAAAACCTTCAACAGAACCATAAAGCTTTCGATTTAAGAAAGAAAAATCTACTCCTGCATTATAGATCTTCATCTGTTCCCACGTAATAAAGGGATTCGCTAGGCTCGTTGGGGACAACCCCTGAACAAATTCATTTCCCCATTGATATTTTCCTCCAATATTATATCCTGCTAAATATTGGAAGTTTCCATTATAGTCATAACCAGAGGAACCAAAACTTGCCCTTAGCTTTAATTGATCAACACCAGTACATTGAGACATAAAGTTTTCTTTAGACATAACCCAACCGACGGAAACACTGGGAAAATATCCCCATCTGTCACTTTTAGGAAATTTTGCAGAAGCATCTGCACGTATAATAAAATCAATTAAATACTTATCTGCATAACTATAATTTATACGACCAATGAAACTCATACGACCCATCTCAGAAGCGGAACCCGTATTATCTTTACCTTCATCAGATCCAGCAAATAGTTGATCTAAAGCAGGCGTCATAAATCTTTGCCGAAAAGCCCATAAGTTATTTCCGGATTGATCTATACTTTCAAAAAGAGCCAAGGCCGTAATGTGGTGCGTGTTGTTAAACAGACGATCATAGTTTAACGAATACTGTTGTGTCAACTGCCTGTTAAAATTCACAGTTTCTCCTAAACTAGCTAGCCCACCTCGTTCTCCAGCTAACGTATATAGATCAGCAGCTTGATTGTATGTATAGAATTTATATGGCTTTTGGAAATTCTTATTATATAACTCTGTGTCCCAGTAACTTATTAACCCTTTTATTTTTAAACCCTCTATAAAAGGAAAGTCATATTCTAAAGTAGCAGAACCTCGTAAATCTTTATTCTTAGTCAATGAATATCCCCAAATATCCATATTAGAAGAAAGAGCAACACTTCCTATATCAATGCCTCCAAAAGAATTTTTCGTTGGATCCGGTAATTCTGCAGGATACCAAGGTTGTGTACTATAATAATCTTGCCAAATAGTTCCAGCCCCAGATAATCCTCGACCTGTAAATTTTCCTTTATCATAAACCGCAGACAAATTGATTGATAATTTCAAACGATCTGTAACCATGGCATCAATATTGGATTGTAAATTGTATCGAGAATATTCTCCTCCATTTTTTTTAATCATCGTCTGTTGGTTTTGATAACCAAAGAGACCATAGTATTTAATCTTTTCACTACCTCCTCTAATTGAAATATTTTCATTATGTTGAGGCGCCCAATTCCGAAACACTGCATCATACCAATCGTAAGAAGGATAAGCAGGATCTGTTCCCTCAAAATATTTCCGTACAGCCTCTTCCGTGAAAGGAGCCGTTTCTTCTGGTTGTCCGGATTGAATATGTTCTTCCCGCTTCATTTGCGCCCATTCTCCAGAACTCGCTTTCTCTGCCAAGTTTGTAACTCCTTGCATTGTATAAGAAGCATTTACAGTTATAGTCGGTTTTTGAATTGTACCTCTTTTAGTCGTTACCAAAATAACACCATTACCCGCACGTGCCCCATAAATAGAAGCTGCACCATCTTTTAATATGGTGATATTTTCAATTTGATTAGCTTCTAAATTAGATAAATTACCTTCAACCCCATCTACTATCACTAAAGCTGATCCAAACCCACGAATACTAAGATTAGCGGCGTCCGAGCCAGGCATACCTGAAGTTTGTTTAGTTATTAATCCTGGTAATTTTCCACTTAAAGAGTTTGTTACGTTTGCAACAGGAGCAACCGTCAATTGTTCAGATTTTACAGAAGAAACGGCACCTGTTAGTGTTGCTTTCTTCTGCGTTCCATATCCCACAACCACCAATTCATCCAAAGCCTGAGAGTCTTCTTTTAATGCAATTGACAATTGTTTCTGCTTACCAATCTTGATCTCTTGGTTTGCAAATCCAATATAAGACACAACTAAGACTGCACCTTCACGGGCTTCCAACGAGAACTTTCCATCCATATCTGTAATGGTTCCGTTGGTAGTTCCTTTTACCATAATATTAGCACCAATAACAGGCATGCCAGTTGGATCTAATACGGTTCCTGTAATTTTGTTGTCCTGCTGAACAGCATCCGGTACAACAGCCAAGTTTTGTTCTTTTCGCATCAACATGATGTTTTCTCCTTCGATGGCATAGATGACATCCGTACCGTCAAAGATAGTTGATAAAACTTCAGCAGTTGTTTTGTTGACTGCATTAACACTCGTTTTTCTCTTCAGATCTACTTCATTCTTGCTATAGACAAACAGATAATCGGTCTGCTTCTCTATTTCTGAAAGAATTTTTTCAGTAGATACATTATCTGCTTGAATATTTACACGCATGGTTTGTGCATTACCCGTCGCGAAGACGCCCATAGAGGCGGTAAGTAACAAAGCACAAGTTAATTTCATGGCTCGATTTGTTTTTATAGGTGTTTTAATTTTAGGCAATAACAGCCTGGTACAAATATTTTTCATACATTTGTAGTGTTAAGTTAGTAATAAAAAATTGATTTAAGGAGAAGTCAATCACAAACTGACTTACAAATTCGGGAGATGTTGCAGCATCTTCCGAATTTTTAGTTTCTTTTCGTCATTCTACCATAGGCATTCGATTTAACAGGTTACTTATTTTATAATGATTTGATTCAATTCTTCATCTTTTGTATAGGTGAATTTATGCTTTAGTTGTAATACTTTCAATACGTGTTCTACACCATCCCGAATACGGAATTTACCGGAATAATGGTATTTCATCAGCGAAGGTCTTTGAACTACAATATTAACATCGTAATATAACTCCAGCTTCTCTATCAGACTACCAATAGACTCGTCATCCAAGCAGAGCAATCCTTCTTTCCAACGGAAATAGTTTTTATCCTGAATGGTTGAACGTACCAGCTGACCTCCGTCACTGACCACTTGTTCATCCGGTTTTAAACGAATCGTCTGCGATTTATTCGCATTTGAAACCTCCACGCTTCCTTTCAACAAAGAGGTTTCGAACTGTTCTTTATCTTTGTATGCCTTTACATTAAATTCGGTACCTAATACTTTCACATCATATTTGGAGGTATGAACCGTAAAAGGAGCTTCTTCCTGATGGGTCACCTCAAAATATCCTTCTCCATCCAATTCTACTTTCCGGGCATCTTTTTGAAAGCGATCCGGGAATTTTAACTTCGAACGAGAATTTAACCAGACTTTAGTACCATCGGCCAATAGCAGTTCGGCCCGTTGTCCGGCCGGAACAATTACGGTTTGCATATTTACCGGATCATCTTTTCCATCAAAGAAAGCTTTTGTTCCTAAAAAGGTAATCAGGATAACGGCTGCCACCTTCAAGAATTCAATCCAAACCGGCTTGAATGTCCGTGTTTGTTTTTCCTCTTGCCGGTTTTCTTCAATCGGACTCCACAAAGAAATATCATAAAGTTTCCGTAAAGAACGATACTGATGCATGTGTTCCGGATCTTCGTCCAGCCAACGCACCACCTTTTCTCTTTCTTCCGGTGTTGTTTCTCCCTTTATGTATTTCATCAACAATTCATCCATATTCTTACCGAATTTTCTATTATAACGATTCACGAAAAGATATCCCTAAACAAAAATAGATTTTTTTTGAGAAAAAATTGGATGAGTCGAGTGGTTTTCCTTTTCCTCTTACTGGCATACTACTATTTCCAAAAAAAAACAGGGTTCACACACCAGTCTATTTTCCTGTGAATAAGAGATTTCCTGTGAAGGGTGTGAAATCTGATCAATTCTGATACCAATAGAACCAGATAAGCCACAGCGGTAAATAATCTTTCAAGGCGATACGCATGACTTTCAATGATTTTGTGATGTGATACTCTACGGCTTTGGGTGTCAGGTTTTTCTTTTCGGCAATTTCTTTTACCGACAAGTTTTCATATCGGCTTAACCAAAAGATTTCCCGCGTCTGTTCTGGCAACGTTTTTAAAGTCTGCTGGATAATCCGCTGGATTTCTTCCGAAAACAGTTCGTTCGGGTCACAGGCTTCCAAAGCGGTAACTTGTATTTCCAGATTCCGCATAGCCGTTTCGGCCATACTTTCCAAAGCTATCTGTTTATGCATCTCTGCCCGTAAATGGTCAATCGCTCTGTTTTTCAATATAGTGACCAGCATCGCTTCGGAAACATTTTCTTCCGATTCCCGGCAGATTTGCCAATATTTGAACAAAGATTCGGCAGCAATATCTTCTGCTACCAAATCATCGTGTACATACGATTTGGCAAACAGAAACGAACGTTTATAATTCCGCTCATATACCTTTGCAAAGTCTTTGTCTTTCATTTTATATTATTTCCATGGCAAATGTAAAAAAAATTACACAAAGGCATCATTCTTTTCAGATATTTTCCAATCACTGATCCACAGGTCTATTGATGTATTCATATGAACTCAAAGGAAAAAAATAACGGGAATTTATATTTTTGACAGATGTCGTAAAGCTTTTCCATATATGTGATAAAGCTTTTCGACAATAGTAGTAAAGCTTTTTGACAGATGTCAAACAATTACATTATCATATAATTTCAATTGATTCTTCCAGACTATCTGCCTATAAAATAGAAACGAATAAACAAAATTATTTATCTTTGCCCTAACAGGAATTAATCTAAAAACGGATATGGAAAGAATACGAATGGTTATATGTTTGATTATTCTTTTATGGAATACCCCAGTTTTTTGTTCAGCCCAAGGCAGTACTCAGCTTAAAGTCGGCGCTGAGCGAATCGAAGTAGTAACACGGCTCCTGAAAGATAAGCGAGTCGGACTGGTGGTTAATCAGACTTCTTGTTTGGGCGAACAGCAACAGCATTTACTGGATGTCTTGCTCGAACGCGGAATCGATGTCAGATGTGTGTTTGCTCCCGAGCATGGTTTCAGAGGAACGGCTGATGCCGGAGAGAAGGTAAAGGATAGTAAAGATATTAAAACAGGTATTCCTATCGTTTCAATTTACGGAAAGCATAAAAGTCCGACAGCTTCGCAGCTGAAAGATATAGATGTCGTCGTCTTTGATATACAAGATGTAGGAACCCGCTTCTATACGTATATCAGTACGATGCATTATGTGATGGAATCATGCGCTGAAAACAAGAAACAGTTTATCGTGTTAGATCGTCCGAATCCGAATGACTTTGTGGATGGACCGATCCGGCAAGATAAATTCAAATCGTTTGTCGGAGTTGACCCGATTCCTTTATTGCACGGACTGACCGTTGGCGAATTGGCCTGGATGATCAACGAAGAAGGTTGGTTGAAGACCGGAAAGAAATCCTGTAATCTGCATATTGTCAAGGTCGAAAACTGGAAACATGGAGATCCGTACTGGTTACCGATCAAACCTTCGCCCAACTTACCCAACGATCAGGCGATCCGGCTTTATCCGTCACTCTGTTTCTTCGAAGCAACACCATTCAGTATCGGGCGCGGTACCTATCATCCTTTTCAAATGATCGGTTATCCGGATGAGAAATATGGAGACTATACGTTCACACCTGTTTCACTGCCGGGCTTTGATACCAACCCGTTACAGAAAGACAAGCTCTGCTATGGAATCAACCTACAGGAATATCCTTTTGAAGGAGGTTTGACACTGCGTTTCGTCTTAGACTTTTACCAGAAGACAGGAAAAAATACCGACTTTTTCTTCTCACGGGCCAAGTGGTTTGACCTGTTGGCAGGAACCGATAAACTCCGCCAGCAAATCATCGACGGACTTACAGAAGAGGAAATAAAGGCTTCTTGGCAGGAGGAATTGAAGGCTTATAAAGAAATGCGTAAAAAGTATTTACTTTATCCGGATTATAACGAGTAAACTAGGAAACGAGAGAACAAGTTGACGAAGAAACAAGCCTTGTCAACTTGTTCCCTCGTCAACTTGTCAACTTAATTTATTTCTTCAACAGAAACACAACATTACCTTCGCCATCCACTAACTGAGCTTCATTGGCATTTGCACCGGCTTTAACACCTTTTACTGATTCAAAAGACCGCAGAATCTTTGTCTCTGTATCCATATCCGGGCAGGCCATCATCGTAGTTATTCCCTGAGCGATGGAAAGAGCCGAAGCATCTTTTTCATCCACCGTTACAGCGGTGTTGAAGATATTACATCCTGCATTACCATGCAATTTGTTTCCCTTCATGTCAAACTCCATGAAAGGTGTATTCTCTGCTGTTACCTTTTCGCCTTTTACTTCTACAATATTCCACTTTCCTTCCAATTGCTGAGCCGTCATTTTGGCATTTGAACATGCAACCAATGATCCGATAAAAGCCGGAATCATCAAAGCAAACATAAAAAACTTTTTCATATTCTCTCTTCTATTTGTATTATCAAATTTCATTTACCTATATAGACGGAAAAAGCGGGTCAGATGTTCACCCGCTTCCTTATATTTAACTCTAATTAATATTTAATAGAGTCACATTTCAAGAGGTAGCACAATGATGATCCAGCTCATGGATAATCGCTTTATTAATAAAATCGTTGATGGTCGTACCTGTACTATTAGCCAAACTGGCAACTCGCGCATGTAATTCAGAAGGCATACGGAGATTAAGACGCCCACTAAATGGTTTCCTGGGTTCTACTCCTTCAGCAATACACCCGGCAATATAATCATCTATACCTGCCTCAAAGTCACTACGCAATTCATCTAACGTTTGTCCTTCATAAAGGATTACATCTTGAGACATGCCTATCACTTTTCCCAAAAGGCAATTATCCTCTTTACTGTATTCTACAGTACCTTTATATCCTTTATATTCCAAATAATCCATAACTGCTATTTTAATAATCCCCGATCTAATAAATGCTGATAAATCGCCTTCATCATCCAATGCTTCATAATACTTCCTGGATGAGGACGATGTATATCTATAAATTGACCTGTTTCTTCATTCTTAAAGCGAATGCGAGAACCAGAAAATCTGGTTATCGAATCAAGTTCCGTTGTTTCCATTTCTGTGTACGCCAACGAAGAGCCAGGACAACTCCGCGGGAACTTTCATCCAAAGCCAAGCCGACCCAGATACCAGCAAGGCCCAAGCCTAAGGCAATACCCATGAAATAACCGAAAGAAACAGCAAAAACCCACATGCAGACAATTTCTATCAGGACCGGAACAACAACATCGCCTACTGAACGAAGGCAGAAAAGGAACATCAATACCGTAGCTCGCCCGTGTTCCAGGAATACATCAATCAGCAATGCGCTCATGGCTATCTTGATAATCGATTCATTCTCGGTAAAACATCCCAACAGAAAACGACCACACAAATAAACACCCATACTGGCTACAAAGGTGATCATCAACGAACGTTTCCAAGCATACCAACTTAGGATGTATGCTGCTTGTTTCTTGCCGGCTCCTACCAGATTACCGGTACAAACGGAAGTCGCACTGGCCATAGCCAAAGAGTATATATAACCGATAATCACAATATTCATGATATAAACCCGGGCAGTCAATACTTCATTCCCTAACATATTGATAAAATAGACCACACAAACCTGAGCCGCATCGTAAGAAATCTGCTCGGCAGCCGAAGGCATTCCTACTTTCAGGACATCCCGAAGCTTATCAAAAGGAAACGGCCGGAAATAGGCCAAAGGCATCCGATGAATCAAGCGCTTAAATAAGACAAAGAAAAGAAAGAGCATGCCTAAGCCTCTGCAAACAGAGGTTGAAATGGCTGCTCCCTGTATTCCCATTTCCGGAAATCCGAAATGCCCGTAAATCAATGAATAGTTACCTATGATATTGAAGATATTAATCAAGCATGTTACTTGCATGGCATAATTCGGCTTGTTGGCCGCACGCAACACAGCTGAAACAGTAAAGCTGATAGCCTGAAAGAAGCCGAAACCACCAACAATCTGCATATAGGTTACTGCCATAGGCATCAGATTCGGGCGAATATCCATCCAGACCAGCATCTGTTTTCCACCGAAAGTAAGCAGGGCACTAATAATTATACCGATAATAGCATTGAAAAGCAAGGACACACCGACTACCTGTGTAAAACTCTTGGTGTCTTTTGCGCCAAAATATAAGGCACACATGACCGATGTTCCGACTGCCGTTACATTAAACAACAGGAAAACCATATTCAACAGCTGATTGACAACCCCGGCGGCTGCCACCGCATTATCTGAATAATGGCTCAACATCAACGTATCGACTACGCCCAACGTCAGAATCAATAAGGTTTCAAGGAAAATCGGACCGGTCAGTTTCAGCAACTTGCCTCGTAGTCCGTTCGGATAATGTAAACGTCTTATCTTCATGCCCACAAACAGTTAATATTTCGAGCTGCAAAGATACAAAGACGTTATCTGCCGACATTCATATCCGCTCTGATTTCCTCTTCTGGAAAATCATTAGTTGATTTCTGTCAAAAGTTTTTCCAAAAGGTTCGAATTATCCCACTCATGAATCTTACAGTTACTTTCCAAACAATAATAAAAAAGCTGTTCCTTTTCAGAAGCTCATACGCCCTGAAAAGAAACAGCCGATTGAATAACACGCAACTAATTTATATATATAATTAACACAACTGCTTCATAGCCAGGTTTTGTAATTCTTATAATCTATATTCACATTTCCTATGTATCGTATCTACCGATCGAGCGACCCAAAGACTTCTTAGATCTCGTCGCCCATCGCTTTCATGTATTCTTTCCAAAGATCATCAACATGCTGATCACTACCTAAAGCATATTGAATACCACCTTCAAAAGACCAAGGTATGACTTCCAGCGTACTTCTGTTGAACTTACGAAGAAAATCCTTATCTTTATTTTCGGTCAACCACGCCAAGAAGAAACCTGTCGTACGATAACCATCCATATAATGACCACCTTTCGGCCGATCTTCAGGAGTAAAACAACCATTCAACAAACGAACGGCATCAGCCACACCTTCAATCATCGCCCAAAAAGTCTTGTTAGTTCCATAACTTCCGATTCCCTGCGGCTCCAATTGGAATCCATGTGTCAACTCATGATACAGAACGCCCCGTGTTTCGTAATCCACCTTCGCAGTATCACCTTCACCAAAGCTTTTTTCTATCCATTTTGTACTATACTCAATTGTGATTGCAGGAGGTGCTCCGTCTTTGGCCGAAACGCCATCATATTCTCTCAATTTATAATGGATACATTCAATGCCCGGAATACTGTCTTCGGGTGAAAAGTATAATGTAGCCAACACTTTACGAGCCTGCTCGGTAATATATGTATCCGGATCCGGAATAATTGCCTTGTAAATCGCCGCTCCCCGTGTTTCAGGCGATAAAACCTGAAAGTCAATCTGACCGACATCATAATTATCCCAAGTCGCAGAAACGGTTTCTTTCGTCTCTTCTGTGGTATTCGACTGACAAGAGATACAACAGCAGCATGCCAGACTAAAGAAACATGATAGTAAAAATCGACTTTTCATTTTCTTATATAATAGATTAAAAACACACTCACTATACCTTTATTCAGCTTGCGTCAATGAATACGGCTGATTGTCGCCTGTAAACAAACGCTTCTTGTTCGGCTTCGGACTCATTTCAAATTCGAGAACACCACCGTTCATAATATCTTGCTGGGTAATAAAACCTTTATCATACGGTTTTCCGTTCCACTTCACCGACTTGACGTACCGGTTTTTATCGCTCACTTTCGGAGCCTTCACCTCAAAAGTATTACCGTTTTCCAGATTCAGTTTGATATAAGGCAGATAAGGAGCGCCCAATACATATTGGTCTGTTCCCGGACAAACCGGATAAAATCCCAAAGCCGAAAAGATATACCAGGCAGACATCTGTCCGCAGTCATCATTACCGCACAAACCGTCAATATTGTTCCGATACATCTTGTTCATGATCTCACGTTGCCAGTATTGTGTTTTCCAAGGATTGGAAGTCCAGGCATAAAGGAACGGTATATGATGACTCGGTTCGTTTCCTTGCACATAACCACCCAACAAACCTTCTTTGGTGACATCTTCCGTCTGAGCAAAGAATTCTTCCGGTAAATGCATCGTAAACAAAGAATCCAATTTCGCTATAAAAGATTTCTCGCCGCCCATATTCCGAATCAATCCATTCACATCTTGCGGAACATAGAAAGAATAGTTCAACGCATTACCTTCAATGAATCCCTCGCCATGCGTACTCAGCAAATTAAAGTCCTTCTTAAAAGAACCATCCTTCAACTTCGGACGAGCATAGCCAATTGACGGATCAAATACCTGGTTGTAATTAGCTGCCCGTTTCTTGTATGTTTCAGCTACCTGATTATCTCCGGTACGAAGTGCAGTCTGATAAATCGTCCAGTCATCATAAGCATATTCCAATGTCAACGAACCGGCACTTCCATTCCGTTCCAACGGGACGTATCCCTTTTCCATATATTCCTTGATTCCATCCAAATAAGGAATTGTAGAACTATTGATCATAGCCGCCAAAGCCTCTACTTTGTCGATCGGTAATCCTTTGGCAATCGCATCAGCCAATACGGATACAGAATGATACCCAATCATACACCAGTTTTCATTCGCCATGTGACTCCAGATAGGCAATATCTTATGTACACTTTGCTCGGCATGTTTCATCATCGACTTGGCAATATCCGTATTGACCTGACGATTAATGATGTTAAACAAGGGATGTAATGCCCGATAAGTATCCCAAACTGAGAAAACCGTATAGTTGGTAAAGCCATCAGCCGTATGAATATTCTGATCAATTCCGCGATACTGACCGTCTACGTCTGTATAAACACACGGATTGATCATCGTATGATACAAAGAAGTATATAACATAGCCAACTGATCATCATTACCATTCGCTTCGATCACAGAAAGAGCCTTATTCCACGTATTCGAAGCCCGGCTGGCTAATTCATCAAACCCGGCAGATGCAGCTTCTGCCTGCAAGTTCTTCAATGCACCGGCTGTACTTACTCCCGACAAAGCAACCTTTACTTCCAGCTCTTGAGAAGCTTTCGGATCGAATTCGAAATAAGCAACGATCTTCCGGCCACCTATATCCGGGAAGTTCTCTTTCATATTGAATTTTCCATAACCACCCCGATAATTCACCTTGGCTTTTTCTTCACAACCGTAATGAACAATAGGCTTGGAGAACGAGATAGCAAAATAAGTATAATTCGTACGAGCCCAGCCATTGGTAATCCGGTAACCGGTCAGTAACGTATCATTTTCTACCCGCAAACTTGCCCATAAGACTTTTCCGTCATAATTATAAATACCATGAATCAGGTCCAAAATGATGCGTTGCTCTTTTGCTTGTGCAGGATAAGTATATTTATGAACGCCCACACGCTGAGTCGTAGTCAACTGGACTTTCACGCCATAATCACTTAATAAGACTTCATAATATCCAGGTTTGGATACTTCGGTATTGTGTGAATAACGCGAACGATAACCGCCATCCGGATTGGTAGCCGTTCCCGGATTCAGTTTCAATGCTCCGGTTGTAGGCATAATTAAGATATCACCTAAATCAGAATGTCCTGTTCCACTGAAATGTGTATGACTGAAACCGACAATACTACTATCCTTATATTGATAGCCGGCACAATATTCGTATGCCCGTGGCTGATACTTTCCATCTACGTTATGAGGAATCGTATCTGTATCCGGACTTAATTGAACCAATCCAAAAGGAACACAAGCGCCAGGGAAAGTATGTCCCATACCATTTGTTCCAATAATCGGATTCACCCGTTCAATAACGGACGACTGAGCAAAAGCCACAACCGAACAAGCTGCAGCCAACAAAGAACCAATTAATTTTGAATATCTCATATTACCGCTCGTTGATTTAAGAATCATTTCGATGGCAATATTAAGCGCTTTTTCAGAGATAATAAGGAACAAAATCGACCATGATAGTATCAAAATTTACCCTAGTGTCATTTTTGACACAATTTATGCAGACAACGACACTCTACTCATTCCCAATCTTTTGATTCATGCTGCGATAGTCTTTGGGCGTTACCTGATACTTCCGGGAAAACTCTTTATAGAAATACGACTTAGTCGTATTTCCGATAGCATACAAAATCTCCTGTACACTCATATTCGTAGTAACTAGCAATTGAGCTGCGTAAGACAATTTACAATCCTTGATGTAATCAGAAGGTGTCATATCTGAAATCTTCTTGAAGCGACGATACAATGAACGTGTATTCATGTGCAACTGTTCAGCAATAAACTCCGGACGCAAACCTTCCTGATTCATGTTTGCCTTGATAATGGCTGTTACCTTTTCCAGAAACTCTTTATCCTCCTGGTGCATCAGCTGTCCGCCAGAGAACTGGAATGCACTTTCCGGAGAATAATAATACTCCTTCATCGTTTCCCGATTGGATACCAAACGGTCAACAGTCGACTTCAGGACTACCGACGAGAAAGGCTTTGTCAAATACGCATCTGCCCCACGATTCAGCCCTTCGGCCTGTTCCTTTTCGGAGATCATGGCAGACACAATAACCACCGGTATATGGGACAAATATTTATCCTGCTTCAAGGTTGTCAGCAAATCCAGCCCATTCATGCCCGGCATCATGATATCCGTAATCAACAACACGGGCGTTTCCTGTTTCAGAAAAGCCAAAGCAGATGTAGCCGAATGCTCTACATGTACCCGATAGTCTGAAGATAAGACATCCGAAATCATCCAAGTGATATCTTTATGATCATCTACCACCAATATCAACTCTTTCTGCTTTGTGTCTGCCGGAACAGGAGTTTCTTCCGGTTCCAATTCTTCCGGTAAAGCCGATTCTTCCAACGGTTGCGCCGGCAAAGAAACGATAAACTCGGCATATTGCCCTTCTTCACTTTCTATGTCAATGTACCCTTTTAGCAACTGAACCAAATTAAAGCAGATAAAAAGTCCCAATCCGGTACGCATCTGCATAGAAGTGGCAGCACCGGCCTCCTCATCTTTGAGTAAATAATACCGGTCGAAGATATGTTCTCTCTCTTCCTGAGGAATTCCTTTTCCCGTATTATAAACCCGGAAGACCAAGATTTCATTTTCTATGGCTGCCGAAACCCGAATTTCTCCACCTTCCGGAGTATATTTAAAGGCATTAGACAACAGGTTGGAAAAGATCTTCTTTACCAACAGTATATCCGTATTCCAATTTAATCCGGAAGCAACTTGCAAGTGGAAATGAATCTTGCGTTGTTCGATCAATGCCTCAAAACGTTCACACTCATGCTGCAAGAAGTCGGATATCGAAGCCGGAGCAAACTTCACATTCCGGAATCCATCATCTTCTACCTTACGGAAATCCAGAATTTCCTGTATCAGATGATTTAGTTCCAATACATTTTCCCGAAGAATCCGACTATATGACTGTAACTTCGAATCTTTCCGCTGTGCAGAATATTGCTGCAGGTAATCATCCACCCCCGTAATCAAGGTTAACGGAGTACAGAGTTCATGGGTGATATGCGTGAAGAAGTTTAGTTTCGCTTCATATAACTTCTGTTTCTGCTTCTCATCCATCGCCTGTAAGATCACTTGTTGCTTGCGACGTAACTGCCTCCGATACAAAAGATGCAGGATGAACAACAGTAGAATAACCAGAAAACCATATCCTACCTTCGCATAGGTAGTCTGATACCAAGGTGGCAAGACCGTAATTGGCAAGACATATTCTTTGTCGGTATAATCAGAAACACCTAATCGGAACCGAACCTTCAACCGATAATCTCCAGGAGGCAGCCACGATAGTGTAATCTTATTACCCCGACGCAGTTCATTCCATGACGGACTGAAGCCTTCCAGACAATAGGCATACTCATAATTACCGATATTAATATAATCTGGCACGGCAAACGAGACTTGAATTTCACGTGTATCATGAGCCACACGGAGTCCTTTCCGCACCAAAGAACTGTCTAGAGACATGTATGTATCTTCGATCCGGGCATTAAAGAAATGCAAATCCATTCCTTCATCAATCCAAAAAGGATGTTGCTGATTTACCCAAACCAAACCATTGACACCACCAAAGAACAAACGACCGGTATAAGGACACTTCCAATATGAATCATCCGAAAACTCAACGACCTCCAGTCCGGAACCAATGTAACTATGGAATAACTTGTTCTTCGGATTATACTGGGTTAGTCCTTTATTCGTACTCATCCAGACACTCTGGTCCGAACCTTCCAATATTCCATGAATCATATCATTTCCAATACCATCGTTCCGATTATAATGATAAAGATAAGTTGCCCTGTTATCCTGCAAGCCTAACAAACTCATACCCGAACTGGCTCCAATATAAAACAAGGAATCTGACGAACGGCAAATAGAGAGCACATCTCCTATCGCCGAATGATCCTCAAAATTCTTCTTGGCAAATCGATAATTCTTGGTATATACATTCATGCACAGCACACCGTATCCGCCACGAGTCCCGGCATAAAGCAATGAATCTCCATCATAGTAAAGAGACTGAAACTCATTGCAGCTATTCGTTCCGTGCTTGGGTAAATAAGAAGTTACCGACCGTATTTTCAGTTGGGATGGCTGAATCTGCAAATGTACTTCCAGCAAACCGACATTCGTTGTAGCCAACCAAAGGGTTGAATCGTTGATTTCGGCAATAGCATGCACATGTTTGATAGCTACCTCATCTTTCCCTTGAACAAGTGTATGGATCCGTTTATCCTTATAAGAATAATAAGAGATACCGATACCATCTGAACCAATCCAAAAACGGGTTGTATCCTGACTGGGTGTACAACAATAGACGCGGCTACTTGGTAAACCTTCATTTATCGTGTACTTGGTAACAGACGAAGCCGGAATCATCCCGATATGCGTATCATAATGAGAGATTTTATAAAGGCCGTCACCTTTCGTTCCGATCCATAAGTTTTTATAAGCGTCCGTAAATAAACCACGAACCGGATTATAGATTCGTGAAGGAAACTGGCTGGTCAGCAATGAACCGAACAACTGCGGTTTATCATAATAGACATGTACACCATTTCCATCCGTTCCGATCCAAAGCAGATTCTGTTTCTGGTCTTTCATAACACAAAATACACCAAAGCCCGTTTGCAAGGCGACCTGAGATGTCATGGCATCGACAAAATATCCTTCACGGAAGAAGACAAAGATCCGTCCGCAATGCGACATGACATTAATGACCGATCCGTATTTCTGTCTCATTCCTGTCAGATCAGCCAACTTTTGTTTTACTCCCGTTCTCAAATCATATTGATACAAAACCTCCTGCTCATCTACCAGATAAAGAGTCTGTCCTTCAACTGTTGCATACGAGATAGACTGCGAATGGATTTCGCGGTCTGTATAATTCACCCGGAAATTCTGTTCGGAGAAGTCTGTTTCGAGGGTTCTTAATTTACCCGAAGCCAAGACCATCATGAATGTATTTTCGCTGTCGGTAAACAGACTCTTCACCGTTGAAGGAGAAATTTCATCATCTGGTAAATCCCGAAACCCTCCACTGGTTAATGAATAGCCGGAAAGGAAACCATCCTTACAGACTGCCAATGTATTTCCTTTCCGGTCGGTTGCCAAAAAAGAACATTCCAGATAACCCGGATATGATTCTACTACCGCCCGTTTATCCAAAGAGAACTTATTAATTCCCAATGAGGTTGCTATCCACAAATAGCCAGGTTCGGCGTCTGTAATCTTATGGATAATATTACTGCACAGCGAATTTTCATTGTTCTGCTCAAAACGGAACACGTACGAATCTGTCCCATTATACAGATTCAGCCCATCGTAGGTACCAAACCAGACATAATGGTCCCGATCTTGATGCATACAGAGAATAGCATTATTCGATAAGTCCGGTAGATTACATTTGTCCATCAACAAAGTTGCCTTCGAAGGTATTGCCAACAGACAACCAAGTATCAGATAGAAGAGGTATATAATTCGCTTCATGCCCTTAAAATCCATAGATGTGGAACAAATGTAAACAATAAATATGAGGAAATGAGTTTGCCAGAGTAGATTTTATTCCCTACATTTGTTCGGATGAACTGTTTTCAGTTGAAAATAAAGTATATGAACAAACAATTTACCCTTATTTTTATTCTAACAGGATTTTTATTCCTGACGATTACCAATAGTTGCCAACCGAAAAAGCAAGTAGAAGAAGAAGTGGACAGCGAATGGGTTGACAGTCTGCAACACGTATATGAATATGGCGTCTGCATCGATTCACTGGATGTGAACCGATATGAAATCCGGCAAGGTGATAATCCGGCAATTATCTTCTCCCGTTTAGGATTTTCTGCCTTAAAAGCAGACAGCATCACGCGTGCTTCGGCCCATGTCCTGGATCCGACTAAGCTGAAAGCCGGCATGCACTACTGTACTTTAACAACGTTAGATTCTTTGGCTTCTATCCAATACATCGCTTTTGCCAAGTCACTGACAGATTATGCTGTCATCGATTTGACGGGAGATTCCATCCATGCGTATGAATACACAAAAGACATTACGCTGAAGCGTAAATATATCGAAGGAACGATCACTTCCTCGCTGTGGAATGTGATCAAGGACGGAGGTGCATCGCCGCTGTTGGCACTGAAGATTGCTGATGTCTATGCCTGGCAGATCGACTTCTTTGATGTAAAAGAAGGGGACTCGTTTCAGGTAATCTATCATGAAGCCTTCATTGATGATACCATTGCCTTGGAGATCACTTCGATTGATGCCGCTATCTTCACCCATCAAGGAAAGGCTTTCACAGCCATTCCTTTTACACAAGACAGCGTGTTTGAATATTTCGATCCGGAAGGGAACAGCTTGCGAAAGGCTTTCCTGAAAGCACCGCTTGATTTCTTCCGTATCACGTCTCGATTCACGAACGCCCGTTTCCACCCAATCCTGAAACGTTACCGTGCTCATCATGGAGTAGATTATGCGGCTCCCGTCGGGACACCGGTCAAGACGATTGGTGCCGGCACCGTTATAGCCAAAGGTTATATGAACGGTGGCGGGCACACCGTAAAGATCAAACACAACTCGATGTACACAACTTCCTACATGCACCTGAGCCGATATGCCAAAGGACTTTCCGTAGGAAGCCATGTGCAGCAAGGAGAAGTGATCGGATATGTGGGTTCAACCGGATTATCTACAGGTCCGCACCTCGATTTCCGGGTATATAAGAACGGAGAAGCCATCAATCCGCTGGCTATGGACGCACCGCCTTCGCTTCCCGTCAAACCCGAATTGCGCGACAGCTTCATGCTGATCAAAGAAAGATACCTAGTGGAGCTGGACAGCCTGCATCGGCAATATACCGACACGATTCTGGAGATCAAGCAAACTCCTGATTCGATACAGATTAATCAACCTTCAAATAAAGAGAGTAAATGAAAACAATCGGAAACATCATTTGGCTTATCTTCGGTGGACTGCTAACTGCCGTTGAATACATCCTTGCCAGTTTAGTCATGATGATTACCATCATCGGTATTCCATTCGGGCTTCAAACACTGAAATTAGGAATCCTGGCGTTGTGGCCTTTCGGAAAGACGGTGACAGACAGCGGCAGCTCGAGCGGATGCCTCTGCCTGCTGATGAATATTATCTGGATCTTCATCGGTGGTTTTTGGATCTGCCTGACACACTTTTTCTTCGGTCTGCTGCTTTGTATCACCATCATTGGCATCCCGTTCGGAAGGCAGCACTTCAAAATGGCAGCATTAGCTTTGACGCCTTTCGGAAAAAACATTCAATAACGCAACGAACAGCTCCCGCCATCCGCGGGAGTTTTTTTGTACTCCTATTTTCTCTTCCTGCCAGCTAAAATCGCTTTACGAACTCCTGGGAACTTCTTTTGCAATCTAAAAACAATTGTCCCAATATTGGGAGCTTCTTTTGCAACTTGAAAATAAAAATCCCAACATCGGGAATCTCTTTTGTGATTTGAAAATGATCATCCCAAAGCAAGGAGATTCCCTCGCAATTTGAAAATAGAAATCCCAACATTGGGAACATCTTTTGCAACCTGCAAATGATTATCCCAAAGTTGGGAGCTTTATTTGTATAAAACAATTAATCAATCACCACCTGCTCGACCTTGATCGGACGGCTCAGGAAAACGGAGGCAGCCTCCGAGAACTTTTCGGCTGATTCGGTAGTCAGAAAGCGGCACGTACCGCCTTTCGTCAGCTTACAGTCCATCTCCGGATGCCGATGCAAATAATCTTCCAAACTACTGGCAACGTATTCGCCCTGCGGAAGTAACGTCACTCCAGTCGGGACATACCGACGAATCTTCTCAATCAACAATGGATAATGCGTACAACCCAAGATCAAAGTGTCAATCAAGGGATCTTTCCGAAACAATTCATCCAAATACTTCCGGACAAAGTAATCGGCCCCGGGCGAATCAAACTCGTTGTTCTCAACCAAAGGAACCCACATCGGGCAGGCTTCCGAAGCCACCTGGATATGTGGAAACATCTTGGCAATCTCTATCTGATACGAACCGGAAGCAATCGTTCCAGCCGTTCCGACTACGCCTACATGTTTACTCCGGCTGATGCGATCCATCAGTTCGACCGTCGGACGGATAACACCCAACACCCGACGTGTTTCATCCCAAACGGGCAAGTCCCGTTGCTGGATTGTCCGCAAAGCCTTTGCCGAAGCCGTATTACAAGCCAAGATGACCAGCTGGCAACCTTCGGCAAACAAGCGCATGACGGCCTGCCGCGTAAAACGATAAACTACATCGAACGAACGTGGTCCATACGGCGCACGGGCATTATCGCCCAAATAGATATAATCATACGCCGGCATCCGTTCCCGAATCTTATCGAATACCGTCAAACCTCCGTAACCGGAATCAAAGATTCCGATCGGACCAGGCAAAGATGAATACTTTGTTACCATAACGAAAAAAGAGGGCGTACCTCAGCAAGTACAACCCTCTTCTCATTTATTTATTAATCACCAAATAAGTTATTTCAATCCTAATTTAGTCTTTACCATCGGCGTAGCGTCGATTGCATTCGGACCTGTATAAAGCAACACTTGCGGATCGATGATATATGTATAACCTTGTTCTGCACCTACTGCTTTGATAGCATCTGAAATCTTCTGCTGGATCGGAGTAATTAAATCCTGCTGTTGTTTTGTTACATCCTGCTGAGCAACCTGTACGAAATTATCCATACGCTGCTGCATATCCTGAATATCCTGCATTCTTCTTACTTTGATATTCTCAGTCAATGAATCCTGCTGAGCTACAAAGTCTGAATATTTCTTTTGGTATTCACCTTGCATTGTCTCCAACTCTTTCTTATACTTAGCATTCAGTTCGTCCAACTTCTTCTGCATATCTGCCACTTCCGGCATAGCCATGAACACTTCCTGAGTATTAACAAAAGCTATCTTAGCTTCCTGAGCACTAACGACTCCTGCAAAAGGCAGGATCATCAACAATAAAGCAATAAGTTTCTTCATTTTTCTTGATTATAATAGATTATTAATATTTATCGAGATAAAAGCCACAATAAGGCGCACAAAGTTACGCAATTATTTTGAATATCCTAACTTTACAAGCACTTCATTACTAATATCGATCTTCGGTGATGCAAAAATAATACTCATGGCCGAAGCACGGTCAATCACCAGCTGATAGCCTTTGTCTTCCGATATTTCTTTCACGGCATTATAAATTTCATCCTGAATCGGTTTCATCAAACTTTCGCGCTTCTTATACAATTCACCATCTGCACCAAAATACTTCCGTTTCAAATCCTGCGCTTCCTGTTCCTTCTTCACAATTTCTTCTTCACGCTTCGTCTTCATCTCGGCAGAAAGGAACACCAAATCACTCTGATAGGTCTTATACATATTCTGCGCTTCCTGCTGCAATGCATCCACTTCGTTCTGCCATTTCTTGGAAACCTGGCTTAACTGTTCGTTAGTCATCTCGTATGCTGGGATATTCTTCAGAATATATTCCATGTCTATCAAGGCATACTTCTGGGCATCAGCCATCCAAGCGCATACAACCAACAAACAACTTATCAAAAAAAGCTTTTTCATACATCTTCTGTTTTATAATTACTAAACTATCGACTACAAATATAGCCGAGGTTTTAAACACTCGGCTATATTTTACATTATTTTATAGACTATTTTTATTCAACAAGATACCGGCGCTTAGAATTCCTGACCGATAATGAAGTGGAAGTTACTTCCGCTTCGCTTACCACCTGATCCATAGTTAGCTTCATCGAAACCGTACGCCCAGTCAATACCCATCAAACCGATCATCGGCAAGAAGATACGAACACCAACACCAGCCGAACGCTTCAGGTCAAACGGATTATAATTACTCATATCGGTCCACGCATTACCGGCTTCTGCAAATACCAATCCGTAAATGGTTGACGACGGTTCCAAAATAAACGGATAACGCAACTCCATTGACAAGCGAGTATAAGCAAGACCATACGAACTATAACCACCATTACCGGCAATACTACCATTCTCATAACCACGCAAACCAATCGTTTCGGTAGCATACGTACTTGAATAACCAGTCATACCGTCACCACCCATATAGAAGGTTTCGAACGGAGAACGTTTATGCTTATTGTAAGTTCCCAAGAAACCAAATTCAGCACGTGTCATCAAGACCGGTGTACGCTTCACGGATACAGGAGCCAACGGAGAGAACACCTTCGCCTTGAACTTCCACTTATGATACTCAATCATCTTAAACTTATCCGGATCCTGATCACTCATAGAAGCATAATCTTTGTTGTCAAACAAAGAGAACGGAGGCGTTGCTGCTACTGAGAACGAGAACTGCGAACCACTACGTGTATACAACGGGTTATCGATAGAGTTACGCTGCAACAACAATTCCAAGTTGACGTTATGACAAGTTCCGTTGTTTACCAAGAAATAATCCCAATCGTGCATCTTATACACCTGATAGTTCAAAGTAACCATAAACTGGAAGAAGTCATCCGGCCAGTTCAAACGTTTACCATAACCGGCAGCCAGACCAAACATCATGATAGACTTATCCGGGTTTAAAGCCAATTCATAGCTTCCATAGGGATCATAACCATATCCAT
>UMDA01026210.1_pt1 | contig 52007 bp, 39 predicted proteins | sample 1964381 | NCBI WGS metagenome assembly UMDA01 (sample SAMEA4835983, study PRJEB28245) | human gut metagenome | biome: gut microbiome; material: fecal sample | place: Denmark | collected 2008 | reverse complement strand
TCTATTCCCCATTTTTTCGCAAGCCAGCGTCCGTAAAGCAGATACGCTGCCACAAGGACAACCGCCGCGATAAGCACAATTACAAGTGTGTTCATTTTTCTAACCCTTCTCTTAAAAAAGATTCTCAGCCGAATGCATTTTTGCAAAACAAAAAGCCCTCGTCCTCACACAGCATACCCGCTTTCGGGTAGCCCGTGCAAAGACGAAGGCTAAACTTACAAAACGTATATTTGCGCCGTTGCAAATTTACTTCCGCGATACCACTTTGCTTGCCGATATTTTACTGTCGGCCTCTCGACCGCCGCCCATAATGGATGGCGTGCCCCGTTAACGGTGGGTTTCCGGCTTCGACTACTAGAAAATCTTTCACCGAAGCTGCTAACAGGTGAGAGCCAAACGTGCCTTGCTGCCGTCTCGCACTGCCGACGGCTTTCTGAAAGCGGTGATACGAATAGTCATGTCCTGCTCATTGCATTTGACTGATACATTGCTAATACAATAGTCTTTTTAAAATAATTTGTCAATAATCTTACAGGACAAAATTTATTTTTGTAGAACAGAATAAACAACGGTATATTTTGAATGTTATTTCTTGTTGAAATTGCAAACAAATTATTAACAGCATCATAAAAACAGGGTGCCGAACAAAATCCGGCACCCAAAAAGTCAAAATCAAAACCCGACAAAGCTACCGCTTATTTCGCCTTACCCATAGCTTTGACCTCGTCAAATTCATCGGTTATTTCCTTGCTCGGAGCTTTGGTGCAAAGGCTCACAACAATTATTGTGATAAGTCCCATAAGGAATGCCGGCAAAAGCTCATATATTCCGAAAACTCCGCCGAGCGGCTTTATAAGATATTTCCAAACAAATACCATTATTCCGCCGACAGCCATGCCCGAGATTGCGCCCGGGAGATTTGTGCGTTTCCAGAAGAGCGCGCATATAACGAGCGGTCCGAACGCCGCGCCGAAGCCTGCCCAAGCGAACGAAACTATGCCGAATACCGAACTGTCGGGATTTCTGGCTATAACAACGCCGAGTATCGCTATTATAACTACCGTAATTCTTGCGGCAAGCATACTCTTCTTCTCCGAAATTTTAAGTCCCAAGGTCTCGCGCAATATGTTCTCGGATACGCTCGATGCGGCAGCCAAAAGCTGTGAGTCCGCCGTGGACATTGTGCTTGCAAGAATTCCCGCCAAAATAAGACCTGCCATAAGTGCCGGGAAAACACCGTGGGTTGAAAGAAGTCCGGCTACGCGAACTATAACCGTTTCCGTATCATTTCCGTGGAGGCTGTCGATAAGTCCCGTACTTGAAAGGCCTCTGCCGACTAAACCTATAAGCACAGCCATAGCCATTGCTATAACGACCCAAACAGACGCAACTCTTCTTGAGAGTTTAAGCTTTTTATCGTCCTCAATCGCCATAAAGCGAAGAAGGATATGCGGCATACCGAAATAACCGAGTCCCCACGAAAGAGTTGTGATTATGTGCAAAAGGTTGTACGGCTCGCTCTCGCCCGTAGTTTCGGAATATGACGAAACGAACGAAAGATAACCGGGAAGCTGTTTTGCGTTTTCCGCAACAGCCGAGACGCCGCCTGCCGACACGGTGGCATATATCAGTACAAACACAATAGCCACGGTCATAATAATGCTCTGAACAAAGTCGGTGGTAGAGGCGGCAAAAAATCCGCCCGCAGCCGTGTAGCCAACTATTACTATTGCCGAAATCAGCATTGCGGTCATATAATTCATACCGAACAGCGACGAAAACAGCTTTCCGCATGCGGCAAAGCCCGACGCCGTATAGGGAATGAAAAATATTATTATAATCAAAGCCGCCATACACGATAATATGTTTTTCTTATCGCGGAAACGGTGCGAAAAGAACTGCGGCAGGGTGAAAGAGTCGGTTTTATGGGTATATCTGCGAAGTCTGCCGGCAGTTAAAAGCCAGTTGAGATATGTACCTACGGCAAGTCCTATGGCAGTCCAGCCGACGTCGGCAACACCCGACAGATACGCAAGGCCCGGCAAGCCCATAAGCAAATAGCTTGACATATCGCTCGCCTCGGCGCTCATTGCCGTGACGAGAGGGCCGAGTTTTCTGCCGCCGAGATAAAAGTCGGTTGAGGACTCGTTCTTTTTGGCATAGTGAAATCCGATTACGAGCATTCCGACGAGATAAACAAATATCGTCGCCAAAATGCATACAGTTGATGACGTCATTTCAGCACTCCTCTTAAAAGCAAAAATAAAACGAGCCGCCGAGATGCTTCGGCAGCTCTCATTCCCGTATCGCCGTGTGCGATTCCGATAAAAGCTATTTTATCACACAAATTAAAATATTTCAACGATTTAATACATAAAATCGCCGATAAATTTAACGGTTTAATGTGCAAAACCGAATTTCACGGCAAAAAAGACCGCAACCCTGCTGTTTCGGATGATTGCAGTCTTTTTAATACGGTATCATTCACCGTTTGTTTTGAATTTCCGATACCTTGCCGCAGTTGAAATTTCAATGCGGTTACTCGCATTTCAGCTTATAGTATTCGCATATTTCCCTGCACAAATTCTCATCGAGAATACGCTCGGGCGTAGCCCCGTAAATCAAATATTGTTACAGGATATAACCCGAACCGTAACAGCGGCAAAAAAAGCCCACACCATACAGATAAAAAACAACTCCGCTCCGTAGATTCTACGCAGCGGGGTTGTTATGTATAAAATAAATTTACAAATTACAACTGTGTAAGATGATAAATGCTATAGCCGTGACTTTCTGCAATGCCGGCTATTTCCCTTAATCCTTTTGCGTCTGTATTGATGTGTTGTATTTCAGAATATACAGCATTATCATCCTTAAATGCGTCTACAAGATTGGTGCGGTATGAAATCTTTTTCATCTCTTCTCCCTCGCCTTTAACAATCAAATATGCATCGTTGAGTGTTTTTTCGTTTTTGCTCATAGTTTTATCTCCTTTTATAAATCTTTATAAAGCACATACTGAGACTTATCGTAAGCCATTATAATATCCTTACATTTTTCCGGGTTTTTCATATCTTCTTCAGGTATATCTTTTACAATTGGCGAAGAACTATTTGTTCCTTTTACCCATCCTGTCGGATCTTTAAAAATAACCCTTTTCAAGTTATAGCACATCCAAAAATACGGAGTGGAAATTTCTGTAACGCTTTCAGGTATAATGATTTCTTCAAGAGATGTTGAACTAAATCCATAATAAGTTGCTTCAGATACAATGTTATTGCTATATGAGCCGTTTCCCGAAACACGTAATGTGCCTATTGCAAAACCTAGAGCAATTACCGGTAACCCGTTGTGTTGAGCGGGAATCTCTATAGTGTGAACTTCATCACAATACAATGGATTCAAAGCAGCGCTATATCCAACTATATTACCGTCTTTCATAACAGCACGATAAATCAAATACTCTTTTTCTCCCGTTCCGCTTACGCTTCCAAGATTATCACTTGTTCCGTCGGTATAGGTTATTACCAATTCGCCGTTTACAAGCTCGGTTTTTGCGATTCCTCGTCCGTCGGCGCCTTTGGTGCCCTGAAGTCCCTGCTGACCCTGCTCGCCTCTGTCGCCTTTTTCGCCCTTGATATTGCCGAGGTTGGATATTGAATTATCTGACATTGTAACCACAAGCTCGCCGTCCGGGGAGAGTGTGAGCGACTTAATACCGAGTCCGTCGGCGCCGTTCGCACCGTCCTTACCGTTCTCACCGGTAACCTTGCCGAGATTTTTGACGTCGCCGTTTGAATAGGTCAAAACAAGCTCGCCGGAGGTATTGATTTCCGCCTTGGTTATGCCTAAGCCGTCGGCGCCCTTGATGTTACCGAGGTTAAGAACCGTGCCGTTTGTAAGCGTTACGGTCAATGCGCCGTCAGCCGACACATCGACATTTTGTATGCCCACGCCGTCTTTTCCGTTAAGTCCGCTGTCGCCTTTATCTCCCTTGTCGCCCTTTGAGCCTTTGATATTGCCGAGGTTTATAATATTCCCGTTTGAGAATGTCAGTACAAGCTCGTCATCGGCATTTATTGTAACATCTGTAATGCCTACACCGTCAGCTCCGTTTGTACCGTTGATACCGTCAGTGCCGTTGAGGCCAGCGTCGCCCTTTTCGCCCTGAATGCCTTGGTCGCCCTTGTCACCCTTTTCGCCTTTTTCGCCTTGAGCTCCCTGTGCGCCGTCGTTGCCGACTACCTTGCCGAGATTCACCGTGTTACCGTTGCTGTATGTTATAACAAGTTCGCCGAGAGTGTTTATTTTGCTGCTTGCAACGCCTACGCCGTCGGTGCCGTTCGTGCCGTCTTTACCGTCAGTAACGTTAATACCTGCGTCGCCCTTTTCGCCCTTTTCGCCCTGAATGCCTTGGTCGCCCTTGTCCCCCTTTTCGCCTTTTATGTTTCCGAGATTAAGTGACGTTCCGTTCGTAAGAGTAATTAAAAGATTTCCGTCATTTGAAATTTCAATATTATTTATACCGACGCCGTCTTTTCCGTCTTTGCCGTCGGTTCCGTTGAGACCCGCGTCACCCTTTTCACCTTGAACGCCTTGGTCACCTTTTTCGCCTTTTTCACCCTGTACGCCTTGGTCGCCTTTGTCTCCCTTGTCACCTTTTGCACCGACAATGGGGCCGAGGTTTTCGGTAAGGTCGTTTGTGTATGTGATTACAAGCTCACCTGCGCTGTTGATTTCGGACTTTTTAACTCCTATACCGTCCGAACCGTTAAGACCGTTTTCGCCTTTGTCCCCCTTTTCGCCTTTTGCTCCCTGCAAACCTTGCTCGCCTTTATCACCTTTTGCGCCTTTTGCGCCGACAACCGCTCCTACATTGGCGCGCTGACCGTTAGAGAACGAAAGCACAAGCTCACCCAACGAATTGATTTCGGCGGAAGAAACGCTTATGCCGTCTTTACCGTTTGTGCCGTTCACACCGTTTATACCGTCGGAACCTACTACTTTACCGAGGTTTGCCGTCGTCCCGTCCGAATATGAAATAATAAGCTCACCCGACTCATTTATAACCGCTGCGGAAATGCTTATACCGTCCGTTCCGCTCGTACCGTCTCTGCCATCTTTTCCGTCAGCACCGTTTTTGCCGTCACGACCGTCTTTGCCGACTACTCCGCCGAGGTTGGCAGTTTCGCCGTTTGTATAAGTCAACACCAGTTCGCCCTTTTCATTTATAACCGAAGAAGCAATACCGACTCCGTTGTTTACTGTTTCACCGACAACCTTGTCAAGATTTACGCTGTTGCCGTCGGAATAGGAAATGACAAGCTCGCCCTTATCATTGATTTTTGCCGATTTTATTCCTATGCCGTCCTTACCGTCTTTTCCGTCTTTTCCGCTTGCGCCGACCGCCTTACCGACATTGATTTTTGTTCCGTCGGAAAGCGTAATTACAAGGTCGCCTTTTTCCGAAAATGCTGCGGAGCTGATATCGGATTTGTCTTTTTTCGACATTGCGGTAAGGGTTTTGCTCCAATCCTTTTCACTGCCCGAATATCCGTTATCGACGGCAATCTGATATGCCGATTTACCCTGGAGAGAAACAAGCCAATCATCAAGGCTTCCCGCATATCCCTGCTGCACCGCAAGCTCGTATGCGGACAAGCCGTTTTTAACGCTTGATGCCTGCACGCTTTTTTTGTTGTGCACAAAATTTGCGACTGCGAACGATATGCCGGTCATTATAGCTATCAGCAATACCGCCACAATCACTTTGATTGCCGCTTTACGTTTTGATGACGTTTTCTGTTTTTCCATTTATTTACAACTCCTTCTCAATAATAAAATACTTCATTTATAATAATACTCAATTATTGAGTATATGTCAATACTCAGCTTTTGAGTATGCTAACATTTTCACAAATTACAATGGAGGTTTTGTGGAAATGGATTACAGAACAAGGATGAGAAACATCAGGGAAGACAGAGATTTAACGCAAAAGCAAGTAGGTGAAATCATCAACAAATCCCAACAGGGCTACAACCATATCGAAACCGGAAGAGCGGAATTGAAAATCGAGGATTTAATCAAGCTCTGTCAATTTTATAATGTTTCCGCCGATTATTTTATAGGTTTAACCGACCAAGAGTAAGTTCGGTTACTTCAACGCATAATGCAGCGGTGCTTTGCGATTTTTACACTACTTTGCGCGATGCGGTGCTCAAATTTATCATATCTGTATATTGATGTTAATTTTTTTGGTGATATAATTGTGTTGCGTCCTACAAGGCGACACAGCTAAAAAAAACAATACCGAAATAAAAAAATACGTAAATGCAAAAAGGATAATTATGCCGAAAAAGACGAAGTTAAAAAACAGTAACAAAATGGATATGATAAACGGCCCTATATGGAACAAGCTTCCGCGATTTGCGCTGCCCGTGGCCGCAACAGCAATACTTGAGCAGCTTTTCAACGCCTCGGATATAGCCGTAGTCGGAAACTTCACGGGCGCAGCCAAAACGGCCTCGGTTGCCGCCGTCGGAGCGAACAGCCCGGTAATCGGGCTGATACTCAACCTGTTTATAGGTATAGCCCTCGGTACAAATGTAATAATAGCGAACGCAATAGGCAGGGACGACAGAGAAACCGTACAGCGTGCGGTTCACACCTCGGTGCTCACCGCATTAATCGGCGGATTTCTTGTAATGATACCCGGTGAAATTTTTGCCGTGCAAATTTTATCGGTTATGAGCATTCCGGAGGATGTACTGCCGTATGCCGTTCTGTATCTTCGCATATATCTGCTCGGCTTGCCCGTAATACTGTTGTACAACTTCCTGTCGGCCGTTTTCAGAAGCGTAGGCGATACAAAAACGCCGCTTATAGTGCTTGCGCTCTCCGGATGCCTCAACGTGCTTTTGAATTTATTCTTTGTAATAGTTCTTAAAATGACCGTAAACGGAGTTGCCATTGCCACCGTTATATCCAACGCAATCAGCTCGATTGTGCTGTTTATTGTTTTAATGAAGTCCGACAAGTACATAAAGCTGTCGCTCAGGGAGTTGCGCATAGACAAAAGAGTACTCGGTCAGATTTTGGAAATCGGTCTGCCGGCAGGCTTACAGAGTGCTGTTTTTGCCATTTCAAACATAATAATTCAGGCGGCTATCAACAGCCTCGGAACAATAGTTATAGCGGCGTCGAGCGCGGCATTTAATATAGAGGTAATAGCTTACGATGTCTTTAACTCGTTCAGTCAGGCGTGCACGACCTTTGTAGGTCAAAACTACGGTGCCGGCAAGCTCGACCGCTGCAAGAAAACCCTGCTTCTGTCAATTGCGGAGGACACAATCGCAACAGCCGTCACAATAGGGCTTGTTCTTTTCTCGGGACGATTCCTGCTCTCGATATTCACAAGCGACCCACAGGTAATAGAGCTCGGCTATACCCGACTTTTACTGATTTTCTCGGCATACACGTTTTCAATGCTTTACGAAATTATGTCGGGGTATCTTCGCGGCTTCGGCATATCCTTGGTACCGGCTCTCCTCACAACAATAGGCGTTTGCGGCACAAGAGTATTTTGGATATACGTCGTTTTCCCGTCGTCGCCTACCTTCAAAACCATTATGTATGCGTACCCGATAAGCCTGTCGCTTACGGCGGTACTGATATTTATAGCTCTGCTCGCCTATCACCCGTCGCGCAGGTTTAAAGGCGCCGTATCCGCCGAATAATCCGGCCGCGTAAAATTATGACTTAATGTAAAAAAGGCACGTTAGTTAAAAAATAACTAACGTGCCTTTGCCGTGTCTGCAAAAGGAGCCGATGCTCATTCGGCTATAATGTTGTCATATATCAGAACATTTCTGTGAACATCCTTGACGGGCTTCAAAAGACAAATAGGCTCAAACTTAATCGGGTCTTTTTTAGAAAACGTGTTGTCGTGAATTTTCATATTCCTGCACGGGCCGCTTTCGTACCAATCCCTGCAATCGCACGAGATGTAAATATCGGGCATACCGACACTCCTGAACGTGTTACCGAAAATCTCCGACTCCTTATCGGTAGTACAGAGAATGCCTCGCGTCGGGATCGCATTAAAGGTACATCCGCTCACGGTGAGATTCGGGTTATACGTGATGTTCTCAAAGACATACATTTCCGGCTTCATCGGCGGCAGCTTTTCTTTGAATTTCACAATGACCGTCTTTTTATCAATGTTGTCGTCCGTGCTGTCTACGGTATAAACGCCGTCAAGCTCCGACAAATCGGTTCTGCTGTATATTTTCACTTTATCACCGGGGTAAAACGCCTTGTAACCTCCCTGCTGATGATGTACAAATTCAAGCTCGGCGGTTCGCTCGTCGCAAGCCTTTCTGAACCTTAAAAATGCGCCGTGCACATTGATTGCGTCATCGTGCGGGTGTTCAAAGTGCGAGTCGGTTATTTTCACATAGCCCTTGCAGCCGCATACGTGAATCAAATCGGCAAACGAAGAAACTCTGTAACCGCTCGCCGGCTTAAATGTCAGCTTATCAAAGCTCAGGTTTTCACACATCTGGGACAGCCACCCGAAGCCGTGCATATAGTTGACGGTTATCCTCTCGCAGAAGATATCGGAGCAGCTCTCAAAAAACAATCCGCAGTTGTCGCGCAGCTTATTACGAGACATCGCAACGACGTCTCCGACCTTGAATTTAGGCGACATAAAATATCTGCATTCGACGGTATGATCCCCCGTTTTTTTGATTTTAAAAGCGTTTTTCGTAGGTGAGCGCAACGTTCTGAAAACCTCGTCACCTCTGTGAATTACGTTGCAGTAGCACTCGCCGTTGGCTGTATAGGTATAGTAATTCTCTCCGCTGAACGGACTTTTTTCGAAGAACGTAAGCTTGTTATTTTTAACCTCAAAGGCGCTTCCCGTCGGGATTTTATATGTAATTTTATTGAGCGAACGCTCTACGACCTCCATTTCAAAATTCGTCGGGGAGGCATATCTTACGGTGAAATTTACAAGCCTTACATTTTTACAGCCGCGCAGAGAAAACGCACACATATCGCCGTGAATCACAAGGGTTGAACCGCAGCCGTCCACGGTAATATTCTCCTTATTCTCGATAAGCACCGCAAAATACTTGTCGGGTGCCTTAAAGGAGTCCGTATTTGTCATATGGCAAACCTTGTGAACACAATATTCCTTGTAAAAATGATACTCATTCTTCGGGAAAATAAGTGTGTCTCCGCTCTGTAATTCATTTATCGCTTTTATAACGCCTCCGGCAGAATTTGAGACGTCGCAGAAATCCGTGGCTTTAATATTCAATGTCATCCTCCGATTGCAAATTATAGCATAAGCTGTTTAGATGGTTTTTAACTATGTGCTCGTTTTCGGCACATTCAGGTTTGATTGCATCACCGTTTGAGTCGGATTTTCAAGATGTAATCCCCGCTTTTTTAAGCTCCCTCTTCAGTCTCTTGACTGCCGCTGCAAGTATGATTTCGGTGTTTGTTCCGGTTGAAATAAGACAATACACCTCGTGATAAACCGCATAAAACGCACACTTCAAATCACACTTTTCCGAAACGGGATATTTCCTTTTATATGCTTTGTAAAGCCCGAAGCACTCCCCGGTCAGGTTTCTCAGCTGGAACAAATCAAATTCTTTGTCAGCCCACTTGCACTCAAGAGGGTCGATTATCGCGGTGATATTAAGTCTTTTATCGGACATTACATTCATAACATTCAAATCGCCGTGGATAAGAGACGCCTCTTTTACGGGCTCGCTGAAAATGTAATCAAAATTTTTCCACGCTGTTTGCATAACATTAAGCGTGCTGTCCTTCAGCCGTTTTTTTCTGTTAAGCTCTGCGGCGGTCTGTAAAATATCCTGCGCAAACGGTCGGTAAAAATCAAGCCAATTATCGTACTTTGGGAAATCGAGACTGCCGAATTTGTTGCAGGTAACGCTGTGCCAATTTGCAAGACAATCCGCTATTGCATCTGCAAATTTCGCTTTTCTTTTTTTGCTTAAAAACAATTTTGAAAAGTCGGTGAAGCAGTCTGTTCCGTTCACAAATTCCTCAATTATAAAATCCATGGGGATTTCGTCGGTTGCGTCAAAGGTAAAATAGACCTTGGGAATATGAACCAGCGAGCTTTCGGCAAGCTTTTTCAGCGCGGCGCTCTCATTATGCTGCATACCGGCGACGCGGCAGGCCTTTACCGTAAGAGTGTACGGCATCACGGGCAATTCGGCCTTGTAAACATATCCGAAGGAGCCGCCGCCTATGTATTTAATCTGCGTTGCTCGACTCCCGTAATGTCTGAAAAGCACTTCCTTTGCAAATTCGCATGTCTGTTCTTTTGTGTATTTGCTGACTGTTTTTTGCTGCATAGCTACCTCCCCTTTTTCACACTGTTTTTCAATTTTGTTAATACCCGTTTGTTTTCGACGTACCGATTTACACATTTATGTTTTAAAAATATAATATCAAAAAAAATAATAAATATCAATAAACATCTCTGTACAAAAGAGCCGTCGGACACATAGCCCGACAGCTCTTAGGTCTTATATGTATTATGGTGCTTTCGACGTCCGCAAGGCTCGCCGAGTTCCTTTTCAATTTGCTTTTTAAGCGCAGCCAGCCTGTTTCTGACCGTTGACGACGGCATATTTTTTATCTTGCCGATCTCTCTGCTCGACCAGCCGTAGCTTTTAAGAGTAACTATTTCTCGGTCGATCTCGCTCATTTTCAAAAGTATCTGCTGAATTTCAACAGATGTGATATCATCAAACACCTCAAGACATTTAATGCTTTCAAGCTCATCAAGCGAGTCGGCAAAATTATTTTTACGAAGTCTGTCGGCAAGCACATTCTTTGCGATTTTAAAAATCAAAGACTTTTCTTTTTTGATGTAACCGAGCGTCGGCAGATAACCCCACAGCTTCATAAAGGTGATTTGAGCCAAATCCTCTGCCTCGTCGTTGTCAAATCGCCTTGAAAAATACGAAACTATGCTTTTATAATACTTTTCATAAATTTGGTTAAACAGTTCAATGTTATTCATTTTTTTCCGTGATTTTGTTGCCTACGGTTGAATTAACTTTAACATATCCCAAAATACTTTTGCCGCATTTTACCTCGTTGCCTGCCGCAAATGTTATCTTTTTATCGGAGAGCATTTGCTCGGTCACGTCATTGTCAATATCGACATTGTTGCCTGCGGCCACCAATGTATTGTAATCGAAGCTCCTCACCGTATCGCCGTCGATTTCGATGGTGTTAGGGTAAGGCTTTATTACGACGTTATCCTCAACCTCAACACTTCTGCCGTTCATTCGCGTCATCTCATAGCGTGATTTTTTTCTTTTAAGCAGAAGCCCGTTCACGCACAAATCCGGAATTTTTTCAACGGTCTCAAGAATAATAATGCCGTTGACAATATAGAGGCAATCATCGGAAACATTTTTATCGTTTAATATAACCATTCCGTTTAAAACGCTGTATTTGCTGTAGCTGACCTCTATAATGCTTGCAACATTTCGGATTGTTATCTTGGCATAGGCATTTTTCCATTCATCACTCGCATTTTTCGGAACAAGAAGCATCGCACAGCTCTCGATTTTCTTGATTTCCCTTAACGCCTCGGCAGTAAAATTTTGCAAATCAAGAAGCGCTATGTTTTTTATGGTTTTTCTAAGCATAAACATTCCCCTTTAAAAGCTTTGAAACACACTTTGTCTATTAAGACGGATTTAAACCCGTCCGTATTATTTCAATTTGTTTTTACTTGCGATTACACACCCAAACGACATGCAAAGTAACGCTATTATCCGCACAACTCCGTCGGCGAACTGAATTAAAACAATTTTATCCATAATTCAAATTTCCTCTTAAAAGTTATTGAAGCGCGTTTCACTTATTAAGACGAAATTGAAGAGGAAACTGTCCGCATTATTTAAAAATTTATCGGAGTCCGCAAAATGCGGTATCGCAAAATAAACAATAAGGGCTCCGTTTTACGAAGCCCTTGAGCAAGTGTGTTCATATCAAGCGAAAAATCAAAGCCGTGTGATTTTACGTTCATTTATCCTCGGCGGACATATTTTTGCGACTGTTTGCACGCAAAATCACTTTGTTTGAAATATCCTTGATTACAATCGGAACCGCTACCGCCAAAATCACATAGAAAAGATAAATTCCGGAATCTCTCCACGGGTATGCGTACCACAATATGCTCTTTGAAAATCTTGAAACCGCATAGTTGCCGTGGATGCAGACTTTTTCGATTTACTCCCACTCGTTGCCGAAAACTGTAACTTAAACAGTTTTATATGGGTATTTTTACTCATATTATCGGGAGTGTTCAGATTATCCGTAAAATACGGACTACCAAGATTTTTGTTGTCACTGTGTTGTCAGCGACTATTTCTATTATAACAAAAAGTTATCTGTTTTCAATAATTTGAGAAAAGATTTCCGCCTCAATCTGATTTGTTAACTCAGTAAGGTAAAAGTATAGCTTGTCTTTTGCATCCGAGTAATTCATATTAAATGCTTTGTTTGTCAAACCTTTCAATACATCATCATCGATCAAATCACTTTCAGAAAGATATTGCCCCAAACCATAATGCGCAAGGCAATTCCTAAAGTTCCTATCTTTCATAGAATCATTGATGTAAAAGGTTGTTCCGTTTGTGGCATTTAGCTCTTTTATAAAATCACAAATATAGTAATACTGAAGATATGCAAACTTGAATTTTTGCGGAATCTCCTCAACAAAGTATTGATCTATAAACTCAATAGCATAATTGACACTGCACAGAATTGAGAAGAGCACGAAGCCAAGATCCGTTTTGGTTTTTAGGGGACAATACTTGTAAAAATGATAATCCTCGTATTTTACCAAAATACTATCGTCATAGTTGTATGGCGGGAAGTCCTGGCAATCAAAAAGGCCTGCAAGTTTTCCCGACACCACGCTAATATCTCTAATCCAAGAACCGATTTTCTTGCCATTCAAAGTATCTACCGGAGTATACAATGCGCACAAAATTGTGTTTCCGCAGAAATGACCATTACACAGATCAGTACCCACATTGTAATAGCCAAATAACTTTTCACGAAGGCTACGGATCTTATAAAAGTGATCATCGCTTGCCTTAAACTTCATCATCAAAGCCGACAAGTAATCTGAATATGACATTTCATAGAGCTTATGACTTTGACGCAAGGCTGTGTAATATGTTTTCTCTGTGTCAGTAAACTGGGGCGCACCTAATCCAAGCTTTTGGCACCATTGTTCTGCTCCGTCTGTAAACAGACCAATATAAGGTTGACTCATCATAATATAGTTACTATTGATATTTTTTGCGTTCCTTTGAATGACAGTTAAGGTACAAAGAAACCGTGCATCGGCTTGTATTAATTCATATGCCGCTCTTTGAACTGAATTCAACACAATTATGCCCCCTCATAAACAAAGAAATTTCATTCTTCATTTGTTTCCTCTGCTTTCTTTTCTTCCTCTTTACGCTTCTCTTGGACTTTACGTATAAATTCGTCTTGCTTTAGGTTAACAACTTCATCAAGAAAACGTTCGCCGTCTTCGTTATAAAAATCTTCAGAAATACCCGCTGCAACAAACAATTGTATAATTTTCTTCTTCCTTTTTTCTGGTGTGGTATTTCTAAAACTAAGAGCGCTCGTTTCCCTTTCGGATTTAAGCAGTTTAATTAGGCTGATTTCAAGAAAACGATACTGATCCATATCACGTAGAAGAATACCGTCAAGTTCCTCTACGAAATGAATCGTCATACTGATTAATGTTGCCATTTCTTTGAAAGTTGGACACTCGCCTCTCTTGAAACGATCCAACATTTGATTCACATCCAAATGATATTTGTTTACAACCACATCATCGGCAGGTATATTCCTAAAATAATCAAGTGACGCATGCATTAGCTGGTTTTCTGCATCAAAATGGACAGTATTATTGCGCCAACTAATAAGCAAATCCACGTAAGCACTTTTATCTAATGCAATTTTTTTGTGATTGTTAATGACGCACCGAAATTTTTTGTATATACTATGTCCTGTATCTGCTATCTCAGCGCTTTCAGCATCGCCATAAAGTCTTGGCTCACGATTGCAAAGTCTTAAATACATATCAAGATTATCAACAGTCCACGCCAACGCCGATTTTATAGCATATGTTTTACTCCTAACAACGGAATTTGTTCTATTTTCCGGATTCCACGTTGTTTTGAATGACTCTCTTTTTTCAGCACCATCTTCAACGGCATCCAAACCGATCATTATTGTTATAAGAAAATGGTTTGCTTGGCCCACTCCTGTTTTAAATTCTCTAAATGCTCGACTGTTCATATTTTCTTCCTAACAAATAATTATGGACCCAAGACGGGAATCGAACCCGTTCTTCCTACTTTAAGAGTGATAATATCACCATAAAGGTAGGCGTTTTACCAATCACCACTTGGGCGTGTTTTAGAAATGTTGTAATACATACATTATACAGTATTTGATCTGCAAATTCAACACAACCCCACAAAAGGGGACATTTTTCAATATAATATATCGTATATAACAAGGGCACCGCAAGAATGCGATGCCCCTAAGCGCTATTACCAATTTTACAATATTTAAAGCATTTCGAATCAAATTTCACCAAGGATTCGATCAAGCGTAGCTTGAATCTCTTCCTTGTTTGTTTCGTTCCCGAGCACACGGAGCGTATAGAAAACATTGTCGACACCTATTGTAAAGCTCATAGAGATAACGCTAGTAGAATCGAAATCAAATGTATGGCAGAAGAATCACTATAAACGCAAAAAAGGCATTACCGACTGCAAAAAGTCGGTAATGCCTTTTATAGTATTAAGATAATTGTACCTGCAAACCGATAGAACACTTAGAATAAAGTCGTTTTATGGTTTGCTATCATTTTGCTATCAAATCTGGAATTTGAGAGCCGAAAGTCCAGTGTTTATGCGGGTTTACGCCACTCTTGATATTATTCCCACTCGACGGTGCCGGGGGGTTTGGAGGTTATATCGTAAACTACGCGGTTTACGTGTTTTACCTCGTTTGTGATACGATTTGAAACCTTGGCGAGAATATCGTACGGTATCTTCGCCCAATCGGCTGTCATAAAGTCGTCGGTTGTTACGGCGCGGATTGCCACAAGGTTATCGTATGTGCGGTGATCGCCCATAACGCCTACCGTATTGACTCCCGGAAGCACACAGAAGAACTGTGCGAGGTTTTTTTCATAACCGTTCTTCGCCATTTCATCGCGTAGCACCCAATCGGCATTTTGGAGAACTTCAATCTTTTCCTTTGTTATCTCGCCGATAATTCTGACACCGAGACCGGGACCCGGGAACGGCTGACGCCAGACAAGCTCGTGCGGAATTCCGAGCTTTTCGCCTACTGCTCTGACCTCATCCTTAAACAGGCTTGAAAGAGGCTCAATAACGTCGATGAATTCAACGTCGTCGGGCATTTTGACCTTATTGTGATGCGTCTTGATTTTATCGGCATCGCCCTTGCCGGACTCTATGCAGTCGGGGTATATGGTGCCCTGTGCAAAAAAGCCCTTCTCGGCCTGTTTTCTTATCTCATCCCAGAACACCTTGTAAAATTCCGTGCCTATGATTTTTCTCTTCTGCTCCGGGTCGGAAACGCCTTTAAGGGCATTTATGAAATGGTCCTGACAGTTTACACGCACGAAATTCATATCGAACAGCGAAGTGAATGTCTTTTCGACGAAATCGCCCTCGTTCTTACGCATAAGTCCCTGGTCAACAAAAACGCAGGTGAGCTGTTTGCCGACGGCGCGAGAGAGAAGTCCCGCCGCGACCGAGGAATCGACACCGCCCGAAAGGCCGAGAATAACCTTTTTGTCTCCGATTTTTTCGCGAAGGCTCTTTACGGTATCGTCAATAAAGCTGTCCATCTTCCAGTCGCCGTGACAGCCGCAAACATTATACAGAAAATTGTGAAGAATTTTAAATCCGAACTGCGTGTGAGTTACCTCCGGATGGAACTGCACGCCATATATTTTCTTTTCTTCGTTTTCATAAGCTGCTATCGGGCAGGCTTCCGTTTTTGCGGTTATTTCAAAACCTGACGGCATCACTTTAACTCTGTCCGTATGGCTCATCCAAACTACGCTCGTTTCATCGACGTCGGCAAAAATTTCAGACTGTTTTTTTGTAACCGTAAGGTCGATTTTGCCGTATTCGGACTGTTCCGCAGTCTCAACATTGCCGCCGACCATCCAAGAAATAAGCTGACAGCCGTAGCATATGCCGAGTACGGGTATTCCGAGCTCCAAAATCTCTTTTGTGTAGTGCGGCGAACTCATATCAAACACGGAGTTAGGTCCGCCGGTAAAAATAATACCTTTGTAATTGCCCTCTTTGATTTCGCTGAGCGGTACGGTATACGGCAGTATTTCCGCATAGACATTGTTGTCACGTACACGCCGCGCAATCAGCTGATTATACTGACCGCCGAAATCGAGTACAAGTATTTTCTCCATAAATATCCTCTTAATTATCTGTAAATTATAGCTTCTCTCTCAGGTCCGTTAGATACCATATTTATCTTGTGACCGAGTTCCTTTTCGATAAACTCAACGTATTCCTGTGCCTCACGCGGAAGCTCCGAGAAATTGCGAATGCCCTTTATATTGCAATGCCAACCCTTTAATGTGGTAAATACCGGCTTTGCCTTTTTAAGAAGCGAGGTGTTCGGGAAATCCTTTGTGATGTCATCACCTATTTTATAAGCTGTGCAAACCTTGATTTCGTCAAGATACGAAAGACAGTCAAGAGCGGTCATGGCAATCTTTGTGGCGCCCTGGCACTCAACGCCGTAACGTGTCGCAACGCAATCAAACCAACCGACTCTTCTCGGTCTACCGGTGGTAGCACCGAATTCGCCTTTATCGCCGCCGTGAATTCTGAGAGCCTGTGCCTCGTCCTCATCAAGAATCTCCGAAACAAATTCACCTGCACCTACCGCTGAAGAATATGCCTTTGTTACGGCTACAACCTCACTTATGAGATACGGGGGAATTCCCGCGCCGACAGAACCGTAGCCTGCCAAAGTCGAGGACGACGTAACCATGGGATATATACCGAAATCGGGATCCTTAAGCGTGCCGAGCTGACCCTCGAGGAGGATGTTTTTGCCCTGCTTTAAGGCGTCGCGTATAAATGCATGCGTATCGCAGATGTACGGAGTTATCTTTTTCTTGTATTCCATACAGGTGTTGTAAAGCTCGTCCTCGTCAAGCAGCGGTTTATGATAAACGTGCTCAAGAATGAGATTTTTGAGAGTCACTATATTGTGAAGCTTTGCCTTTAACATTTCGTCGTCAAACAGCTCGTTGCACTGGATGCCTATTTTTGCGTACTTGTCGCTGAAGAACGGAGCGATACCGCTCTTTGTGGAGCCGAACGCGTTTTTGCCGAGTCTCTCCTCTTCATAGGTATCGAGAAGAATATGATACGGCATAAGTATCTGAGCACGGTCTGACACGAGAAGCTTCGGATTTACGCCTGCCTTTTTCACATCCTCAAGTTCCGAGCAGAACTTGTTTATATCAAGAGCGACGCCGTTGCCGATGACACAGGTAACATTGTCGTAGCAAATACCGCTGGGCATAAGATGCAATGCAAATCTGCCGTGTTCGTTTATAATGGTGTGCCCTGCATTTGCACCACCCTGAAAACGAACAACTATGTCTGCTTCGCTCGCAAACATATCCGTAATTTTTCCTTTGCCCTCGTCGCCCCAGTTGGCGCCGACAATTGCTTTTACCATTAGAGTTTCCTCCTTAAAAATTACGTGCCCGAATGCCGAAACGCAAAACGGACAACTTATTAAACATACATGATATATTATATATTACACATCGCATTATGTCAACGAAAAGCAAAATTTTAAGTGTGTTTTCGGACACATATCAAATCGCATAAAAAAGGGAGCTGTAAGCACATTGTTACAGCTCCGCTTTCAGCATTGTTTTTTATTTTCTCTTGCGTTTTACCGTAATCGCAACAGCCGCCGCGGCAACGCACAAAGCAGCAGCCGCCGATCCTATCGCAGCATACTTTCCCGAGGTCTTAGGAATTTTTCCGGCCTTTACCGTTTTGCCCTCCGGGGAAACGGTTTCATCGGTTGCCGCCGGCATCGGAGCCGCTTCGGATAAGTCAATCGAAGAGCTTACCGCCGACAAATCAATGTGCTGATTATTGGCATCGGTTGAGAAATCGACATTTATCGGGAAGTCGGTTTTGCCGGTCGCTCCGTCGTTCACCTTAAAGGTTATGGTGGCAACCTCGCCGCCGAGCGGCGCGGTATTTTTCCAAACGGCGTTTATTTTAACCTCGCCTGCCGTACTTGAATTTGTGGCACTGACGTCTCCGCTCGAATACTCGGCGGAAACATACGTGAGCAATTTTGTATCGTATTTAAGTGTAAACGAAAGCGTCCCGAGTTCCGTATTTTGCGGAAGGTAAATTTTTACGGTGACGACCGAATCCTTTGCTTCAGCCGAAGAAGTGAGCTTAAACGGATCCGCCGCAAGCACGGGAAATGCGGTAACAAGTAAAATAACAGCCGCAATCAGTACGGAAAGCACTTTTTTATTTAACGCCTTTTTCATTACAGTATACTCCCTTTCTATTCTCGCTTGCCGAAGCAGGCGAGAGCTTAACTCCATTGTTGAATTATACCATTTTATACGCGCTGTGTCAAATATTTTTAAGCAAAATGCGTATAAACGTACATTCAGGAAGCCGTATGAAAGGAAATTTCACGTTCGAACGAGCAGCCGCATTCTCAAAGCCTTCAGGCGTTATCACCCGTGAAATTTTCAAGTACGGTGCCGACACAGCTTTCCTCTTCGAGAGCAGCCGAATATTCGGGGCAGACATTCCCCCACTTCACGCTTGTGTTGCGAAGCGTAACGTTATCGGCAAAGCGAAGATAAAAACCGGCATTTTTATGCTTTTCGACCTCTTTATTAAGCCCCGGGCGCATATCGTAAAGACCGCAGTCCCACTTTGACGTTTTTGAGAGAGTTACGTCAACGTCCGAGAAAACTACGTTTTCAATTTTGTTTTCCGCCGTGCCGCATATCATAACTCCGTTTTCTCCGACGCAGGTTATGTTGCGGTAAGATATGTTTTTGATATGGCCTGCCCTTGTGTTTTCGTCGCGGTCAAACGCGGTTATGACTATCGGCTCGGCAGTCCCCCACCAATCCGGGCAAAAGCGGCGCGTACCTATTATAATGTCGGAATATTTGACATTTTCGACATTGCCGCCGTCGCGTATCTGAATTGAAAGACCGCGGTTACTGCGCGAAATGACACAGTTTGAAACTATTATGTTTCTGAAATCGCCGACGCCCTCCGTGCCTATTTTTATCGCCGCCGAGGTTGAAATCAGCGTGCAGCCCGTTATCAGTATGTTTTCGCACGGTCCGTATTCGGAATTGCCTTTTGAAGTTTTAAGGCAGATGCAGTCGTCGGCGCACTCTACGTGGCAGTCGCAAATACGCACGTTGCTGCAGTGGTCGGGATCTATACCGTCCGAATTTGCAACATCGAGGTCGTTTAATATGTGAATTTTTGATATTAAAACATCGTCGCAGCCTGCCGGATGAAGCGTCCAAAACGGTGCATCGACCACCGTGAAATCCTCAAACACAATATGGTTGCAAGCCTCAAAATACATAACCGTGGGACGCGGATAAAAGTCGCCGGTAACATAGTATTTGTCTTTTCTCTTTACAAAGCTGTGACCGTTTGCGTCGATTTTTCCGCCTCCGGTTATTGCGGCATTGTCCGCCTTATACGCATATATAAAGGCAAACGACGGCTTACCCGTAACGGGATTGCCTATAAGGGTATTTGTCTCATCGTTTATAAAATCGCAGGGACGAAAGTATCCGTTTATGTCTGAGGTTGCCTTTAAAACCGAGCCTTTTTGCAAATGCAATTCAACGTTTTTCTTCATTATTACCGAGCTTGAATAATACGTTTTTCCACTCTCAAGCACAACCGTTCCGCCGCCGTTTTTTTCGGCCTCGTCAATAGCTGACTGTAAAGCGCGTGAATCGTCGTTTTTTCCGTCGCCGAGAGCGCCGTAGTTTTCCGGAAAGTAAAATTTCATTTTATCACCTTTAAAAATTCCGCACACGAACTTTGCTGTCGTATGCGGAAAAATTTTTATTTTGCATATAAGGAAAGAGCCTTTTGCATAGTCTTATTGGCAACGGGAATTGCCACAGATGAGCCTCCACCGCCGTTTTCGACAACAACCACTATCGCAAGCGGGAGATCCTCGCGCTGTGAATATCCGACAAACCAAGCGTGAGGCTTTGCACCGCCGGCTTCCGAGCTTACTTCCGCCGTTCCGGTCTTACCGCACATTTTAAGGTTGGGGAACTTACCGTCGCTGTAATAATTTTTGACATTTGAGCGAAGCATATCGTTCATCTTTGATGCGGTATCCGAGGAAATAAGCTGAGTTGCCGTGCCTGGCTTTGCTTCATAAATCGTTTTTCCGGTCTGCGAGGTTATTTTGCCGACAAGATATGGCGGCACGGAGGAGCCGCCGTTAGCCACCGCGCCTGCAATAGTTAACATCTGGCACGGATTTATGCGAGTGGTGTACTGACCTATACCTGCCCAGCCCACGTCGAGGTCCGACGCACCGGTCACATTGAACGAACTTTTTGCGAGCCTTATATTGCCTACATACATCTGATTGCCGAGCCCCAGCTCCTTTGCCGTGGCCATAAGCTTATCGGGTCCGAGTTCTATCGCAATCTGCGCAAATGCGCTGTTACAGGACACATTGAGAGCCTTTTCGAAATCCACGGTTCCGTGAACCCCGAGGCACTTAACCGAGCTGCCGCCGACCTTGTATTCGCCCGTGCATTTGAATTTTTGCGAATCAATATCAGGCAAATTTTCAATGGCACAAATCGAGGTTATCATTTTAAATGTCGAGCCGGGAGTATAAACGCCGGAGAAAAACCTGTTTAAATAAACACCCTCGTAGGCACCTGTCTTATCGTTATTTATGCTTGAGACGGGCTTATTTGCAATATCATAAGACGGGCTTGATACAACGCATAAAAGCTGACCCGTTTTGTAATTGTAAACGCCGACCGTGCCTTTGTTGCTTCCGAGGGCGCTGTATGCCGCCGCACAGAGCTGCGCGTTTATTGTGAGATTTACGTCGTTGCCCTTACCGTATTTTTTCAGGTTGTATATACCGTCAACGAAATTATAGCCGGTTATGACATCCTTATACGATGTCTGAACGCCCGTCGCTATATAGCCCTCAGAGTCGCCTACCGTGTGCATGGTTGCGGTTCTTACGGTTTTGTCGCTGTTATAAACGCGCTTACCGTCCTTTGTTTCCGCAAGCACCGCTCCGGTTTCATCCTTAATGCTGCCCGCAACCGACAGCGTACCTGATGAATACAGGTGCCTGTTTGCCTTTTTCATAGCCCACGAATCGGCGTTCGTATAAAATGTGTAAAACAACACAATGAGCCCTGCTAAAAATGCTGCTATAAACACATAGAGCACCCAGGCTCTTTTTGACATGGTTTTCATTGTTTCACACTCCCTTTCGGCAGATTTAATTTAAGACTTTGCCACCGCTACCTTATCGTACCGTTTGTACGTCTTGACATCAATGGCCTTTATAAATGCCACAAGTCCCCAGCAACACATCATACTCGAGCCGCCTCGGCTGATAAACGGCAGCGTAACGCCCGTCCACGGAAGAAGATCGGTAACACCGAACACGTGCAGAGCCGCTTGGAAAAGAAGAAGGCCAGACGCCGCGCACGCAGCAATAGAGTAAAAAGACGATCGAGCCGCCACAGCATAGCGTATACTGTAAACCACGAGGGCAACAAAGGTCAAAAGCACAGCAAATGCGATAATAATTCCGAATTCCTCACATACCATTCCGAACGCCAAGTCCTCTGTGGCTGCGTATACATCTCTCAGCTTGCCGTTTCCTATTCCGAGTCCGAAAAGACCGCCGCTGACGGAATATATGAGAAGTCTCGCCTGCTGATAGCCGCGGTCGTTTGCATACTCCCAAACATGGCGATATGTTTCAAAGCGTTTTGCGACATACGGCTTAAACGTAAGCACAAGGCCGCCGCCGCCGAGAGCTGCCGCGCATACAAGAAATATTGTCTTTATATCTCCCGAGCGCAGGAATGCCATTATGAGGAACGTAAAGAAAAATATAAGAGCCGTACCGAAATCCTTCATAAGGAACAGACAGCCTATACAGGAAAGCGCAAACACAAGATATTTTGTAAGGCTTCTCGTTGATTGCAGGTATTCGAGCGTAGCCGCACCTACAAAGACAAAGCCTATCTTCACTATTTCCGACGGCTGTATCGAAACGCCGCCTATTCTTATCCAGTTGTATGCACCGTTTATATTGTGCGCCAAAAGCCTTGTGGCAACAAGTACGATAACGGAAGCTATCGCCACCGGCATACGCAGCTTTACGACTCTTTCTATATCGCTGAGCACCCAAAGCATAACTATAAATACCGCAATACCCATAATCACCGCCGCAAGCTGAACAAACGCCTTGTCGGGATACACGCTTGTGGTGAGTGTAAGACCTATTCCGGTAAGAAAAAACGCTATAAGCTCTATTTCAAAGCTCTTGCGGTGTAAAAATCCGCCGAAAAATATAAAATACGCCCATTCAATAGCTATATATGCACCGAATACAATATATAATGTAGTCAGCGGTATGTCGGGACTGTTCATATTTATCTGAGCGGCGCAAACGAGCTGAAAAACAGTCATAATTATAAGCAGAATCAGCCAGTTTACAGGCTTTCTGTATTTTTTGGTTCTCGTCTTTTTTTGCTTTTTACGAGCATTTTCCTGAGCCAAAGATGCGTCCTCCGTTTCTTTGAATATGGCCTCTTCTCCGCTTTATTCGCGGAAAAGGAAGCTGTAATCGCCTATTGAAATAATGTCGCCGTCATACAGCGGAAATGCGCCGAAAACCTCTTCGCCGTTTAAAAGCGTGCCGTTTTTGGAATTGAGGTCCGCAACATACCAGCCGTCCTTTGCGGGATAGACCTCGGCATGCTCACCCGAGACGCTTTGCATCGGCAGGCATATATTACAGGTTCTGTCACGCCCTATAAGGCACGTGCCGTTTAAATAGAACGCACTGTTGTCGGCAAGATTTACAAGCCTTGTGGCGTTTGTGAAGTCAACCTTTTTACCGTCCTCAGCCTCTTCACTCTCAACGCCGTAGCCGTTTGAGGTGAACTTCATAACCGCGTTTCCGAACGAGACGGTGTCGCCGTCGATAACCTTGGCTGATTTTTTTATCTGCTCGCCGTTTACGTAAACTCCTGTCTTCGACTCGGTATCAAAGACATACCAGCCGTCTTTTCTGAGAGCCAGAACGGCGTGAAAACGCGATACCGTGCCGTACTTTCTGAGCGATATATCGCACGAGCGCGAACGGCCTATCGAGGTTTCCCAATTTCGTATCTCGATTTCGCTGTCGTCGGCAAGATTTATCAGCGTTGCCATAATCTCGCGGCGCGGTCTGAGCCTGAAAAGGGAAAAAATGCACCGGAGAAGTATTATAAGCGCAAGAAAAGCCAAAGCATATCGCGACAGGAATTCAAACTGAGTTAAAAATTGCTCCAATCGGCACACTCCCTTCAAATACATAATATATGTTAAGAATACATTTAAAACGCCGAAAAGTCAATAAAAATACTTTTGTTTTCCGGTTAGCATTATTTTCGCTCTTGCAAGTTTTTTCGTCTTTCTTGACAACGGCGCGCACGGATATTATACTTATTAAAATGCTAAAAATGGGGTGGTAGCTTTGAAAATGACCAAATCTCTCTACGGCAAAACCGCCGACGGAAAAGAAGTCTTTTCATTCACAATAAAAAACGAAAGCGGAGCCGAAATCGAACTGCTGAATTACGGCGCTACGCTCAATAAAATATCGGTTCCCGACAGAAACGGAGACTTTGCCGATGTGCTTGTCGGCTTTGACACCATGGAGGGTCAGCTGAGCTGTACGGATTCGCAGGGTCGCACCGTCGGAAGAGTCGCAAACCGAATTTCCGGAAACGGTATTACCATAGACGGCAAAAATTACCCGATAACAAAAAACATCGACGGCAAATTCACCCTTCACGGTAATCACGAATACGAAAACGCCGTTTGGAATTATGAAATACTCGGCGACGACAGCGTTAAATTCTCATATTTCAGCGCCGACGGCAACGAGGGCTTCCCGTCAAACCTTCAAAATGAAGTCACCTTCACGTTTACCGACAAAAACGAGGTCAAAATACACTATGACTGCAAACCCGACGGCAAGACTCCGATAAACGTCACAAACCACTCATACTTTAACCTCGGCGGATACGCTGCCGGCAACATTCTCTCTCACGAAATGCAGATTTTTGCAAAATACTTTACGCCGATGAACGAAGACAGCATCCCGACAGGCGAAATCAGAAGCGTTGAAAACACACCGTTTGACTTCAGAATACCGAAAAAGATAGGCAGAGACGTATCGTCTCCCGACGAGCAGCTTATAATAGGCAGGGGCTACGACCACAACTTCTGCCTCGAAAATTACACGGGTGCTCTGCGCGAATTCGCAATGGTTTACGACCCCGAAAGCGGCAGAAAAATGACATGCTATACCGACCTTCCCGGAGTCCAGTTTTACATAGGCAACTATATGGACGGCTCGCAAATCGGTAAAGGCAAGCTGCCCCTCACTCACCGCTCCGGTTTCTGCCTTGAAACGCAGTACTACCCGAACGCTTTAAACAACCCCGATTTCATACAAAATCTGTTTGACGAAAACCATCCGTTCGTATCTGACACGGTGTATCGTTTTTCGGCCGAATAAGCCGCAAAGGAAAGGAAAACAAAAATGGCAGAAGAAAACACAACCGGCCTTGAGAGAATATTTCTCTCGGCTCTCGTATATAACCGCACGGGCGTGCTTTTGCGCGTCGCAAGTCTTTTTGCGAGACGCGGCTACAACGTAATAAGCCTTACCGTAGCCGAAACGGAAAATCCCGTATATTCAAGAATAACAATAGTATCCGACGTTGAGCCGCACAAATTTTTGCAGGTTGAGCGTCAGCTCTCAAAGCTTGAGGACGTAATAAAGGTGGTAAAGCTCAATGAATCGCGCCTTGTATCCTCCGAGCTCTTGCTTATAAAGGTCCACGCCACAAACAGCCAGCGCACAGCCGTGCTTAAAACAATCAACGGCTTCGGCGCAAAGGTAAAGGATATAGGCCACACAACAATAACTGCCGAGCTTACGGGTCTGCCGTCGCTCATCGACAAATTCATAGGCAAAATGACAAAGCACGGAATAATCGAGCTTTCACGCTCCGGTCTTACCGCGCTTGAGAGCGGCGATACAAACATAAAAGGAATCGAGGAATAACAGAATGTCAATGACAATGACCCAAAAAATACTTGCGGCGCACGCCGGCCTTCAGTCGGTTACGGCAGGTCAGCTCATAGAGGCAAAGCTCGACCTCGTGCTCGGCAACGACGTAACCTCGCCCGTTGCCATAAACGAGATGACAAAAAAGGGCTTTAATGACGTATTTTCAACTGACAAAATAGCACTTGTTATGGACCATTTTACCCCCAACAAGGATATTAAATCCGCCGAAAATGTCAAACAGGTTCGTCTTTTCGCAAAGGAAAAGGGAATCAAAAATTTCTTTGACGTGGGAAAAATGGGTATAGAGCACGCGCTTCTTCCGGAGAGCGGCCTCGTTATTTCCGGCGACGCCGTTATAGGCGCCGACTCACACACCTGCACATACGGCGCACTCGGCGCGTTCTCTACGGGTGTGGGCTCAACCGATATGGCTGCCGGTATGATCTCCGGCAAGGCTTGGTTTAAGGTTCCGTCCGCAATTAAGGTTGTACTAAAAGGCACCTTGCCCGAATTTGTCAGTGGCAAGGACGTAATACTTCACCTTATCGGTAAAATAGGCGTTGACGGTGCAAGATACCGTTCGCTTGAATTCACGGGCGACGGTGTAGGCGCACTCTCAATGGATGACCGCTTCTGCATAGCGAATATGGCAATAGAATGCGGCGCCAAAAACGGAATTTTCCCGGTAGACGACAAGACGCTCGAATACATAAACGGCAGGACCGACAGACAGCCCCGTATATTCGAGGCAGACGAGGACGCCGAGTATGACGAGACAATAGAGATAGACTTAAATAATCTGAAACCCACGGTTGCTTTTCCGCATCTTCCCGAAAACACTCACACCGTTGACGAAATTGAAAAAATCGACATAGATCAGGTAGTTATAGGTTCCTGCACAAACGGAAGAATAGAGGATATGCGCGCTGCCGCCTCCGTCTTAAAGGGCAGAAAGGTAAAGGACGGCGTTCGCGTTATAGTAATTCCGGCAACACAAAAGGTTTACCTGCAATGCATTAAAGAGGGCCTTACCGAAATATTTGTAGAAGCGGGCGCGGTTGTATCAACCCCGACCTGCGGCCCGTGTCTCGGCGGTCATATGGGCATACTCGCAAAGGGTGAAAGAGCCGTTTCCACCACAAACCGCAACTTTGTAGGCCGAATGGGACACCCGGAGAGCGAGGTTTATCTCGCAAACCCCTTCGTAGCGGCGGCAAGTGCCGTTACGGGCTATATATGCTCACCCTCGCAGCTCAGGTAAGAAAGGAACGATTTATATGAAGATACAGGGCAAAGTTCATAAATACGGCGACCATGTGGATACGGACGTCATAATTCCGGCAAGATACCTCAACTCCTCCGACCCGAAAGACCTTGCGGCTCATTGTATGGAGGATATAGACAAGGAATTTGTAAATAACGTGAAAGATGGCGACATAATGGTTGCCGGCGTAAACTTCGGCTGCGGCTCCTCAAGAGAGCATGCTCCGCTTGCCATAAAGGCGGCGGGCGTTTCTTGCGTAATTGCCAAAAACTTCGCAAGAATTTTTTACAGAAATGCGCTCAACATAGGTCTGCCGATTCTCGAATGTCCGGAGGCAGGCGACGAAATCGAGCAGGGCGACGAGGTTTCGGTAGATTTTGACAGCGGCGTAATAACCGACAACACCACGGGCAAAAGCTACCGGGCAGAGCCGTTTCCGCCGTTCATACAGGATATAATCAAAAAAGGCGGACTTCTGTCGTCGCTTAAATAATCATAAAATCGGGCTGTAAAGAAATTTGTTTTTTATAGTCCCTTTTATTTTAAATTTCTTACGAATTTGTTCACATATTATTTTTAAATATACTTTATAATTTCTGATTATAAGAGGTTTGAAAGGGTGGTATTTTATGCCAAACGAAAAAATACTCGTCGTCGATGACGACACCAATATCTGCGAGCTTTTAAGGCTCTATCTCGAAAAAGAGGGCTACGTCGTAAAAATAGTTAACGACGGTGTGTCGGCAATAAATGCATTCAAGCAGGAAAATCCCGACCTCACGCTGCTCGACATAATGATACCGAAGCTTGACGGCTGGCAGGTATGCCGTGAAATCAGAAAATTCTCGGACAAGCCGATAATTATGCTCACCGCCAAGGGCGAGACCTTTGACAAGGTTCTGGGTCTTGAGCTCGGCGCGGACGACTATGTTACAAAGCCCTTTGACACAAAAGAGGTTGTGGCAAGAATAAAAGCCGTACTTCGCCGCACCGCTCCCGCTTCCGACACAAGCGACGTCAAAGAGGTAAATTATGACAAGCTCTCGATAAACCTTACAAATTACGAGATGAAGGTCAACGGAGTATCCGTAGACACTCCTCCGAAAGAGCTCGAGCTTATATATCATCTCGCCTCAAATCCCAACCGTGTATTTACGCGCGACCAGCTTCTTGACGAGGTATGGGGGTTTGACTACTACGGCGACTCAAGAACGGTAGACGTTCACATAAAGCGTCTTCGCGAAAAGCTTGAGGGCGTTTCCGACAAATGGGAATTGAAAACCGTTTGGAGCGTAGGCTATAAATTTGAAACTAAGGACTGATAAGAATGCAGCAGAGCGTAAAGGCGCGTTTTAAAACGGTATTGCACCGCACCTACCGCAAATTCAGTCATCAGTCACTGTTCACTAAATTTCTGTCGGTATTTGTGGCAATGGTACTCATATGCTTTTTGCTTTTGGGAGTAACGCTCGGCGTGTTCCTCTCGAATTACTGGTCAAGTCAAAAAGAACAGCTTCTCTCCTCTAACGCAAAAAACATAGCAAGCACTACCTCATCTGTTCTCTCATCAAGAATTCAAACCGATGCCTCCGGCTCGATAGCAATGATATGCAGTAACCTCTCGATGATTTCGGACGCTATCTCGGCTGATATTTACATAACCGATACCTCGGGCAACATAATATTGTGCAAGGACGTCATAACACAGAATTACAGCATCTCAAACAACGGCAGATGCAGTCTGCACGGCGGCTACACAATACCTCAGGAGGTAATCGACGAGGCGAAAAAGGGCGACTATTTTGCAAAGACCACCTTAAACGGCGTCTATATGAAAAAGCAGCTTGTCGCGGCGGAGCCTGTAAAGGTCGGTGAAGAAACCGCAGCAGTTGTTTTTGCCGTTGCGCCTATGACGGCAGGCTTCACAAACTATGCGATGAATATCCTTAAAATGTTCATTTTTGCCTGTCTTATGGCTTTCTCGGTAGGCTTTATCGCGGTATATTTTCTCACCGCTTCTCTTATAAAACCGCTCCACGATATGTCGGAGGCGACAAAAGCTTACGCAGAGGGCGATTTCGGCCCGAGAGTCAAGGTAAAGGGTGACGACGAACTCGCCGAGCTTGTGCGCGCATTCAATAAGATGGCATCGGATCTGTCGCTTCTTGAAAGTTCGCGGCGAAGCTTTGTGGCAAACGTCTCGCACGAGCTTAAAACCCCTATGACAACCATAGGAGGCTTCATAGACGGAATCCTTGACGGCACCATTCCCGAAAGCCAGCAAAAGCACTATTTGAGCATTGTTTCCGATGAGACCAAGCGACTTTCAAGGCTTGTTACGGCAATGCTGAATATGTCCAAAATCGAAGCGGGTGAATTAAAGCTGAAACCGAAGGCGTTTGACATAAGTGCGGAAATATTCAACGTGCTGCTGTCGTTCGAACAGATAATAGAGCGCAAGCACATTGAAATATCCGGACTTGACAGGCTTCATTCCGTAACGGTCACCGCCGACGAGGATATGATACATCAGGTCATATACAATCTTGTGGACAACGCGGTCAAATTCACGGAAAACGGCACCATAAGCGTATTTGCAGACGATGACGAAAACGCAACGCTTATAAAGGTAGTAAACACGGGTGCCGGAATTTCCTCGGAGGAGCGCGAAAAAATATTCGAGCGCTTCTACAAGGTGGATAAATCGCGCAGCTATGACGTCAAGGGTGCTGGACTCGGTCTTTATATATGCAAAACGATAGTCGAAATGCACGGCGGTTCGATAGGCTGCAACAGTGAAGAGGGTAAATACACCGAATTTTGGTTTACTATTCCGAAATATCTTCCGCCTAAGCAGCTGTAAAAGTATTCAGATTATTTAAATCGAGTTAACAGTTCTGTAATAACCGTCGGTTATTATTATGACAACGATAAGAGAAAAGCTCTTGTCTTCATCAGATAAATCAAGGAGATCTTTTTATGGACGATTTCAATAACAACACCCCTTCGGGAAACGAGCAGCAAAGCAACCCGGAAAGCACGGGTAATTTCCAAAGTGCTCCCGAAGCCGGCAATGACGCTCAAAGAGCGAACAGCGGCAGTCCTTATAACGGCGGCTATCAGCCGAATAACGGCTACCCTTACTCGAACGGCGGCGGAAACACAAATAACGGCAGTTCAAATGCAAACGGCAGCAACAACGGCTATTCAAGCGGAAACAACGGCTACTACGGCTCAAACGGCGCATACCGTCCGAGCTCGACATACAGCGGAAATAACAGCTATGTCTATTACGGAAATTCAGGCCAATCGCCGAAAAAGCCGGTTGACAATAAGCCGTCAAAGCATAAAAAAGGCGGCGTTATAGCCCTCATAATCGCAGTTGTGGTTTGTGTGGCACTCGGTGTTACGGGCATTGCGGTTTCACTCAGCAATAAGGACGGTGCCAAAAAGCAGGCAAGCGAAAAGACTTCCGCAGACAGCTCAACCGTTACGATAAACGAAACTCCCACCGCTTCCTCTACCGATAAGAGCGGCAGTCTTACCGCGGCAGGCGTTTATGATAAGATAAAGGACAGCTCCGTCGGCATACTCGTATACTCCGACAGTCGCTCCTCCTCCGCATCGGGTCAGGGCTCGGGCGTAATAGTCGGCGAGGACAGCAGTAAGCAATACACATATATTATGACCTGCGCTCACGTAATTTCGGGCGGCGGCTCCGTCAGAGTTCAGCTATCCGACGAAACGCAGTACGACGCAACGGTAGTGGGATATGACTCTAAAACCGACATCGGAGTTTTAAAAATCAAGGCTACGGGTCTTAAAGCCGCGGAATTCGGCGACAGCGACAAGCTCTCCGTAGGCGAGACGGTCTACGCGATAGGCAACCCCGGCGGAACGGCGTTTGCAGGCTCGTTCACAAACGGTATAGTATCCGCGATTTCTCGCCCCGTAAACAGCCAGATAGGCTATGAGATGATTTGTATTCAGCACACGGCAGCCATAAACCCCGGCAACTCCGGCGGCGCGCTCGTCAATGAATACGGTCAGGTAATAGGCATAAACTCATCTAAAATAGCAAGCACCGATTACGAGGGAATGGCATTCTCCGTTCCGAGCGTTACAGCAAAGGAAGTTTACGACGAAATAGTTGCAAACGGCTATGTTACTAACAGACCTAAGCTCGGAATAACCTATTCGCCGGCGTCTTCAAGTCAGATGTACAGTATGATCGTAAGCCTTAAGGAGCTCCCGGCAGGTTCCTTGATAGTTCAGAGTGTTCAGTCCGATTCAAGTCTTGCGTCTCAGGACGTAAAGCAGGGCGACTTAATTACCAAGGTCAACGGCAAGGACCTTGACAGCGCAGACGATCTTCCGGACCTTATCGATAAATCTGCCGTGGGCGATACGCTTACGCTTACGATTTGCAGAATAGACAGCAATTACAACATCAATGAATTTGAAGTAAAGGCAACCCTCGTTGAGGATAAGGGCGATTCCTCTTCCGTAAAGACGGAGTCCACAACACGCAGCAACTCGTACAATCCGTTCAGCGCATACGGTTACGGCAACTGATAAGCTGCCGCAGCACAAACGCTACGGTTTAAATAAAAAAGTGAAGCCACGGTTAGCGCTAACCGTGGCTTCGTCAATTTTATCTTGCCGCGTCCGACACAGCCTTGCTTGCGGCTTCGCCCGCACCTGTCGCCGCGTCGTTTACTATGTCGCCCGCACCCGTGATAACGTCGCCTGCTATATCGGCGGCGCCGGTAACAACATCGCCGACAACATCTCCGGCACCGGTGACTGCGTCACCTACGGCGTCGCCTGCGTTTGTAACCGCATTTTGCGCGGCGGAGCGAGTAGTATTTCCGTTTCCGGTAACGGCTCCGTCCTCCTTTTTACCGCAGGATGAGAACACGGCGCAAACAAGAAGCACGGCGAGCAAAACAGCTGCAACAGCCTTTTTCATATCTATCACCACAATCTTTCTTTTGTCTCATTTCGGACAAAATTATTATTTCCGTATTTTTTCTTTTTATTATTTTGTCAGGATTCCGCCGTCGGAATACAAAAGCAGAAGTATATCGTCCTCATAGCCCGTTTTTGTATCAATATAGACGAGCACCTCATTACCGTCCTTATCGGTGCAATGAAATTCCCAGCAATCCTTTTCGCCCTTGCTCTTTGTCGGAATTACGGCTCTTTTTGAATCAAGCACCGTTAAAAGACCGCTGACGGATTTTTGAGCGTCCGCCCGTGACAAAATATCGGAGCTTAAATTGCGCTCGGTATGATTCATAATATAACCCTTTGCGTCAAATGACGCAATATCACCCGTTTCGAGATTTACGCCTACCTTTATGAGATCGGGATAATAAATAACACCGTCCTTTTTGTAGGCATAATTTACGGTGCAGACCCCGTCCGACGTGCTGTAATAGCTCTCCTTCATATCGGCATAGCCGTGAGACGCCAAAAATTCGGAAGCCTTTTTCAGCGCATCGGCTGTTTTCAGCTTCGCTTCGCCTACAAAGGACGAGTCGAGCATATATATAACATATCCGCCGTTTTTGGTTACGGCAACCGTCTTATTATTATGAGAAAAACAATACGCAGGCACATTTCCCGACTCTTCGCTTAAAAACGATATTTCCTTTTTGTCGCAGCCGAGAAAGGCAGCTGCCGCATCAAGGGCGTTTTCCTTTGATATTTCTTTTGCTCCGCTCGTCATTTTCGGCTGAGCCGACATAATATGGTCGGAAAACGGGCCGTCATAAATAAGCGTGGGATAATCGCTCAGCGACTGCTGTGCGTCCTCCATATCGCCTGCAAGATTCTCCGTCTTTTCGCCCGTTAAGGCAAGCTCGCCGCTTTTTTGTGAAAAGCTGAAGCTTCCGTCGAACATATCCGCGCGTATATTTGAAACCTCTCCCGACAGCGCATCGCAAAACGTGATAAGGGAGCGGAGATTTTCACGTTCCTCGTCGGAGATGCTTTCGCCTGAGGCAACCTTGCGGTTTAAGGTCTCGGTGAAATCGCCGACCTGCGATAAAAATTTATATGTGTTTTCGAGATTTGTATTTTCAAGCGGAAGCACGGAAAGCGAGCTTTTTGCCGCAAGAGTCTCTCTTGACAGCTCCGACGCCATACCGCTCAGCATCGGCGGAGTGCTTGAATACACCCCTTTTTTGAGGCTTGTACCTATTTCACGCAGTCTTCCGTCAAGCTCTGTAAGAGCTCGTTGCTGCGACAAAGTAATCTGTCTTTTATATTTTGACGCGCGCACATTGCCGCATATCGACGCTGTAACAAGCACCGCCGCAAGTGCTGCGACAAAGGATACGACGCGCACATAGGAGCGTCTTTTCATCTTCTTTTCCATAAATTTCACCTCTGCGATATTTTTCGCAAAAAAAACATAAATATACTTGAAAAAAGCCGCTTATTTATTTGCCAAACCGCACCTTATAGTGTATAATAATATACTGATTAAGTTTGAATTAAAGGAGCGGTCAAAATGGAATGTTATCTTGACAACAGCGCAACCACAAAACCCTGTAAGGCCGCTGTGGACGCAGAAATTTCCGCACTGACCGAGCTTTACGGAAATCCGTCTTCGCTTCATCAAAAAGGCGTTGACGCATATATGCTTCTCGAAAAGAGCCGCGGTACGATTGCCGCAAGCTTAAAAGCGAGCCTCGATGAAATATATTTCACCCCCTGCGGCACCGTGTCAAACAACACCGCGATATTCGGTGCAGTCGGCGCAAAAAAGCGACTCGGCAAGAAAATAGTCACTACGGCTTTAGAGCATCCGAGCGTTGAAAAATGTATGGAACGCCTCGAGGAAAGCGGCTTTGAGGTAGTGAGAGTTCAGCCGCAAAGCGACGGCAATATAAGCTTAAAGGACTTTGAAAACGCCATAGACGAAAATACGATTTTGGTATCTGTAATGGCCGTCAACAACGAAGTCGGCTCTGTGATGCCCACAGAAAATCTCAAAAAAATCATAAAGAGCAAAAATTCTCCCGCTCTTCTGCACGTTGACGATGTGCAGGGCTATATGAAAATTCCGCTCTGTCCCAAAAGCTGCGGAATAGACCTTATGAGCGTCAGCGCACACAAGGTTCACGGTCCCAAGGGCGTGGGAGCGCTTTATATAAATAAAAACGTACGCATAAACCCGTATATTCTCGGCGGCGGTCAGGAAAACAATATGTGCTCGGGAACTCAGGGTATGCCGGCGATAGCAGGCTTTGCCGCCGCTGTTGAAAACGGCGGAAGCGTCGAAAAAAATCTTAAGTATGTAATAAAGCTCAATCTCCGTCTGAGAGAGCGGATAAAAGAAATTCCCGGAGTACATATAAATTCCCCCGAAAACGCCCTGCCGTACATTATCAATATTTCCATAGACGAAATACCGTCTCAGGTATCGGTAAACTTCTTTTCGATGAACGGCGTATACATTTCGGCAGGCTCGGCTTGCTCCAAGGGGCACAGGAGCAATGTGCTGCAAAGCATGGGGCTTCCGCCCGACAGAATAGATTCCGCCATACGGATAAGCCTTTCAAACGACACCTCGATTGATGAAATTGACCGCTGTGCCGATGTCATAAAAATCGCTGTCGAAAAACTCAGAAAACACAAAGGATAAAGAAACAGCAATATGAAAGAAATAATACTTATAAAAAACGGAGAGCTTGCGCTTAAGGGCCTTAACCGCTCGTCATTTGAGTCAACGCTCGCAAAAAATATCAAAAGGCGTCTTCAGTCGCTCGGAAAATTCAAGGTAATCCGCTCACAGTCAACAATAACCGTAGAGCCTTTTGACGAAAGCTTTGATATGGAAGAGGCAGAGGATCAAATTTCACGCATATTCGGCATTGCAGGCTATGAGCGCGCCGCCGCAGTCGAAAAGGATATGGATGTAATCCTCAAAACGACTCCCGTGTATTTAAGCGAGGCTCTTAAAAACGCTTCAACCTTTAAGGTGGAGGCAAAACGCGCAGACAAGACCTTCCCCTTAAAATCACCGGAAATATGCTGTGATGTCGGCGAGGCGGTTTTAAACGCTTTTCCGCACATCAGAGTCGATGTTAAAAATCCCGATTTAACCATAGTAATAGAAATCCGCGAAAACGCGGCTTACATTCACGGCGACCAGAAAAAGGGCGCAGGCGGTATGCCCGTCGGCACGGGCGGCAAAGCGGCGCTTCTTATCTCGGGAGGAATCGACAGCCCCGTTGCAGGCTGGATGATGGCAAAACGCGGAGTTGTTTTAAACGCCGTACATTTCGCCTCTCCCCCGTTCACATCGCCCATGTCCGAAATGAAGGTTCACGACCTTCTCGCTAAAGTAGCAAAGTACAGCGGCACAATCAAGCTTATAACCGTGCCGTTCACCGAGATACAGGAAAACATACGCGATAAATGTCCCGAGGAGCTTTTCACCCTCATTATGAGACGTTATATGATGCGCATATCAAATATCCTTGCCGAAAAAGAGGGCTGCGAGGCTATTGTCACGGGAGAGAGCGTAGGTCAGGTGGCAAGCCAAACTCTTACGGCGATGATGTCTACCGACAGCGTTTCGCGCTTACCGGTGCTTCGCCCGCTTGTAGGTATGGATAAGAACGAAATAGTCGTTATTTCAAGAAAGATAGACACATTTGATATTTCGATAAGACCGTTTGAGGATTGCTGTACGGTATTTACACCGAAGCATCCGCGTCTTCACCCGAAGCCCGAAGAAATCGAAAAAGCCGAATTATCGCTTGACAGCGACGCGCTTATAAGCCGTGCGGTCGAGGGCGTAAAGCAGGAGCTTATCACATTTTAAAGGAAAAAATTATGAGTATTGAAAAGCAGACGGTAGAACTTCTCAAAAGTAAAAAACTTAAGCTTGCCACGGCAGAGAGCTGTACCGGCGGACTCATTTCAAAACGTATTACCGACGTATCCGGCTCCTCCGAGGTATTCGAGGGCGGCGTTGTCTGTTATTCAAACCGTTTCAAAGAAAATGTGCTCGGCGTTTCCCCGGAAACCCTGAAAAAATACGGTGCCGTAAGCCGCGAAACCGCGCGTGAAATGGTAAAGGGCGTTTTGTCTCTTACAAAGGCCGATATAGCAGTTGCCGTTACGGGTATAGCGGGACCGTCTTCGGACGATACAAATAAGCCCGTGGGCCTTGTTTATATAGCCGTTTCCGACGGTAAAAGCACAATAGTTAAAAAGCTTCTAAACAATTTTACCGGCGACGTCAGGGAGCAAAACCGTAACATCAGCGCGGATACCGCTCTCGAAATGATTATGGAGGCAATACGATGAACGACGATAATGTCATCACCGAAAACACCGTTCCGCAGAAAAAAGGCGGCAAAAAGAAACAAAAAAAGAAGCCGATGGGCAAGGGCAGCAAATTTATACTCTTTATATCAATAATTGTTTTGATAGTCTCCGGAACCTTCTGTGTGAAATACGGCGTTGATATAATAAAGAGCAAAAAAGAGGCGGCGGAAATAGCAAGCCTTGCAAATCCTCAGTTTGACGTGCCCGAGTACGATTACGGAGACACGGTTTTTCCGGACGGCATTCAGGAAAAATACAAAAAGGCGTATTCCGTAAATTCCGACCTTGTCGGCTGGATAAAAATTCCCGGTACAACTGTAAATCATCCCGTTGTGCGCGGCTCCGACAACAATTACTATTTAAGGCGCAACTTCTACGGCAACTACGAGCGCCGCGGAACTCCGTTTGTCGATTACCGCAACACGATAACCGACGGCGAATTTGACACAAACACCATAATTTACGGTCACAATTACCTCGATTCCACCATGTTCTCGGACGTTGAAAAATACAAGGACATCGAATTTTGGAAAGAAAATCCCGTAATTGAGTTTAACACTATCTATCACGATTACAAATGGAAAGTCATAGCGGTCTTTTTGACAAACGCGGACGAAAAGGACGACAACGGCTATGTTTTCAATTATATATACCCGTTTATGAGCGGCGAAAACTACGCGGAGTACTTTGACGAGATTGCGTCACGCTCACTCTATTCGACGGGAATAGACGTAAATACCGACGACAAAATACTCACCCTCTCGACCTGCACGCGCGATATGGATATTTCAACGCGCCGCGGCGAGACAAACGCCCGTTGCGTTCTGGTTGCAAGGCTCATACGAGACGGTGAAAGCGAAGAGGTTGACACCTCGCTTGCGACGGCAAACGAAAATCCGCGCTATCCGCAGATATGGTATGACAAATATAAAAAAGCAAATCCATATAAAAACGCCGAAAGATGGTATCCGAAAGGAGTGAGAGCTTAAATGAGCAAAAGCAAGGACAAGAAAAACAACGACAACGAGCTTTTATCATTTGAAGAGCTTAAAAATAAGGTAAACCACGAAACCGCAAAGGACGAAAAGCCAGACAGCGAGATAAACGATTTACTCTCTGCCCTCGGTGACGAGTCGAAGGATAAGTCACAGCCTGAGCCGAATAACGCTCAGCCGGCCGAAACAGAGCAGTCTCGCACCGAAAAAGCGGAGCCGCAAAACTTAAATGCGAAGTCAAAAGACGAAAGCGAAAAGAAAAACGAGGTTATCGATAAAAACACCGACAGAATCTACAATGATATTTTGTCTGCCATAAACGACAACTCTCAAAATGAAACCGAGCAGACGTCGAGAAGAAACAAATATTCCGGCGACGATAACCACTTCATCGATATTACAAATCAATATCAGAAGCCTCGCGAGGAGGAAAAAGCTCCCGCAGAAAACATCGCAATAGTTCGCCCCTCCAAGGATAAAAAGCCGGAAGAAAAGCCGGAAGAAAAACCCGAGGATGAGCAGAAGGAAGAAAAACCGGAAGAAGATGAGAAACCCGTCAAGACCTTCGGTGAGATGTTCAAGAGCGGTCTTGCGGCGTTCTTCCCGAATAAGCATGACAAGGTTTCCGAGATAATCAGAAAGGTAATAATGGACGTCTCTGTTTTCACGCTTATCGGCTGCGCTGTTTGGTTCGGCGTGCTGATGGGTCAGAAAAACAGCGCCAACAAGCAAAACGCTAACATTAAAGGCCAGGTTATCGACGCCGATTCAAACCTTACCGACGAAGAGGCGTGGGCGGAATTTTTTGCCAAATATCCAAACGTCACTCTGCCTCAGGGTATGATGCCGAAATACGCTTATCTCTATGCCATAAACAACGACCTTGTCGGTTGGATTCGCGTTCCGAATACGGCAATCGACGTCCAGGTTGTGCAGGCTGAGGATAACGACGAGTACCTCAAGCAGGATTTCTACGGCAATTACAGCCGTTACGGCTGCCCGTTCCTCGATTTCCGCTGTGACCCGAAATATCTCAGCCAGAACACTGTAATTTACGGTCATCACATGAGCGACGGCCTTGTATTTGCCGAGCTTGACAAATACAAGAAGCCCGACGGCTTTAAGGAGTCGCCGATTATAGAATACGACACTCTGTTTAAGACCTATAAATTTAAAATCTATGCCGCCTTTATAGCAGGCAGCGCGCCCGAGCAGGATAACGGCTACCTCTTTTACTACAACACGCCCAAATTCCCGACAAAGGAAAACTTTGACGCATTTATAGCGGCAATAGACGAGAGAAAGCTTTATTCGACAGGCGTCAGCGTAGACTATACGGATAAGCTTATTACACTATCCACCTGCAGCTACGAATTTTCAAACGCAAGACTTGTGGTTGTCGGCAGACTTCTGCGCGACGGCGAAAGCGAAAATGTAGACACTTCGCTCGTCACGGTCAACGAAAATCCGCGCTATCCGCAGGTATGGTATGATAAAAAAGGTCAAAAGAACCCCTTTGCTTCGGCGGAAAAATGGCAGCCCGCCGAATAATCGGTTTTTAATACACATTTATAAACAAGGATGGACAAGGATATGAATTTGAAATTGTTTTCACTTATTTCGAGTGACGACATTCCGGCTACTAAGCTTCAAATCAAAATTTCCGGCAGTCTTAACGCCTTTACCGACGATGACGTGTCCTTCAAGAGATTTTCTTCTCTCAAGGAGATGTTCCCGTCGCTCGGCAAAGCACTCGCGGACTCCGAGCTTATAGTTATTGCCGTTGACCCGAAGATATATGTCAGAACAAAGACGCTGCTTACAAAGGCACTCTCTCTTGACATTGAGGAAAATCCGACGGTCAAAAAAGCTCTCGGACGCGCCGCGGAAATTCCCGAGTCGCAAAAGCTGCTTCAATCGCAGATGCCGAAGGGTGCCGTCCCGTTTTTAACCCGCGACGGAGTAAATTCCGGCTTTGTCATTTCTAAGGGACATCAACAGATAATGTATCTGCCTCTTGACGATGCACGCCTTGACACGGTGCTTCGCAACGGTGTTATTCCGTATCTCACGAGCGGCGAGACCATAGCTGTCCGCGAGGAGGCTTACACCCCGAAAAACGCAACGGTAAAGCCGTCTGTTCCGCCAAAAATGCAAGAGGCGCCGGCTCCCGAAAAAGCCGCGCAGACGCCTCCCGCGCTTCCCGAGAGTGTAGGGGAAGTCACTTCCAAAACCGTAAATATTCTTCGCGAGAGCGGCAGCCGTGTTGCGGTGAACGGTAATCAAAATTCCGAATATGTAAAATCCTTCGGCTCTGTTTCACCCGACTTTTTCGAGTTCTTCACATTTACACCGCATGTCGAGGACAAAGGCGACTTTAATGTCACCGATTACACCGCACAGATGGCAAAATCGGCAAAGGAGCTTGCCTCTGCGGATTTCGGCGCGTGCATTTCGGATATTTGCAATACGGACGGCTGTTCTTACATATGCATTGCCGTCGCAGGCGAGAGCTCCGCAATAGTCAGAAAGCTCTACCGCGAGCCCGATGAAAAAGATGAAAGCTTCATAAGAGACGCCGCAGAGGAGCTTATAGAGCTTATCGGCGAAAAGGCCTCCGGGGAAAGCTCCGTCGGCATAGAGATTTCCGGCGAAGCCGCAGCAGCGCCCGAAGCCGAAAAAACTCCCGGCAAAGGAAAAAAAGTCCTTGTTTCAATACTTGTAATAATTCTCGCTCTTGCCGTTGCGGCAGGCACATTTTTCCTTGTGAAATATCAAAGAGACAAAAAAGCCGCCGAGGCACTCGCAAACACCGCGCCCGAAACGACTTCCGAGGAAACGACCGTTCCCCCGGAAATATCCAAGGATACGGTTCCGCTCTCTGTTTTTATGCGCAATGAAGCGGTTAACGGAATTGACAAGGACGACCTTGCGAGAGCAGCCGAGGATGCCGCAAGCGCCGCTTCTCAGGGTGACAATGCGGCAAACGAAAACGCTCTCCCCGAATACATCGTGCTCAACGGCGTAAAAACGGAGGCAAAAAAGGCACTCGCAAAAATTGTGGCCGCGGATGTGGACGACAGCTACAATTCCGAAGCCATTAAGGCCGATGCAGTTGCCGTTTATACATATTTGAAATACCGCAACACAAACTTTAACGTGAGCGGTCTTAATGCCGCAGAAACGGTGAGCGACAACATACTGAATGCCGTTTCGGAGGTATTCGGCGAATATGTCGTATATAACGGTCAACCGGCATTCACTCCTACATTTAAGCTGTCGGCAGGTAAAACCACCTCGGCAGACGTTGTTTTCGGTAATTCCTTCCCCTACCTTAAAACGGTAGACAGCGCATCCGATAAAAACGCAGACGGCTACAAAACGGAGATTACTCTGACATCCGGTGAATTAAAGGAGCTTGCAAATAAATTTGACAGCTCGATAAATCTCTCCGGCTCCGCCAAGGACTGGGTAAAGGTTACAAAGCACGACGGCGCCATAAGCACGGGAGTAGGATACGTCGAAACCGTAAACGTAGGCGGTAAGGAAATAAGCGGGTATAAATTTGCCTGTGAGCTTCTCGAAAACAAGATTCCGTCATACTGCTTTGCCGTATCCTACACCTCTTCCGGCGACACCTTTAAGATAACCTCATACGGCAGCGGTTTCGGTGTCGGTATGAGCCTTGCCGGTGCAAACAAAATGGCTGCCGACGGCTCGACCTACGCACAGATACTCGCAAAATACTATCCCGGAACAAATCTTTCATAACACTTTTTAAGCCGTCATATTTTGTATATATTATCAAGGGGGACATTTTAAATGGCAATATTAGTAACCGGCGGTGCCGGATTCATAGGCACCCATACCTGCATAGAGCTTATTAACGCAGGATATGAACCGATAGTGGTTGATAACTACTACAACGCAAGCCCCAAGGCACTCGAGCGCGTTGAGGAAATAGTCGGAAAAAAGGTTAAGTTTTATGAGTGCGACGTTCGCGACAAAAAGAAGCTTGACTCCGTCTTTAAGGAAAATAAAATAGACGCCGTCATACATTTTGCAGGCCTCAAGGCGGTAGGCGAATCCTGCCACAAGCCGCTTGAGTACTACGATAACAACATCGGCGGAACTCTTGCGCTCTGCGAGGTTATGAGAGACAACGGCTGCAAAAAGATTGTATTTTCCTCCTCAGCTACCGTCTACGGTATGAACAATGTTTCACCGCTCACGGAGGATATGAAAACCGGCGGTACAACCAATCCCTACGGTACCACAAAGTATATGATAGAGATAATCCTCGAGGATCTCTATAAAGCAGACAACAGCTGGGATGTTACGCTGCTTCGCTACTTTAACCCGATAGGTGCTCACAAGAGCGGCCTCATAGGTGAAAACCCCAACGGAATCCCGAACAATCTTATGCCGTATATAACACAGGTTGCAATAGGCAAGCTTGACTGCCTCTCGATTTACGGCAACGACTACCCCACCCGCGACGGAACGGGTGTTCGCGATTACATCCACGTGGTTGACCTGGCTCTCGGTCACGTAAAAGCCGTAGAGCAGCTGAAATCCTCAAACGGCGGCGTAAGGATTTATAATCTCGGCACAGGCAAGGGTTACAGCGTTTTAGATATAGTTAAAGCATTTGAAAAAGCCACAGGCGTTAAAATCAATTATAAAATCGCTCCTCGCCGTGACGGTGATATAGCTACCTGCTACTCAGACCCGTCAAAGGCTAAAAAAGAGCTCGGTTGGGAGGCAAAACGCGACCTCGAGGAAATGTGCGAGGATTCATGGCGTTGGCAAAAAAACAATCCGAACGGTTTTGACGACTGATATTTCTCCCCCGAAAAAGGAGGTAACACCATGAAAAACAAAAAGAGTCTTACAGTAGGAATCATTGTTGCCGTTATAGTCATTGCACTTATCGGCAGCATTGCCGGCAGCTACAACAATCTCGTAAAGCTGCGTGAAAACGTGACGAGCGCGCAGTCCGTGGTTGAAACACAGCTTCAGCGCCGCGCGGACCTTATACCAAACCTTGTAAACACCGTAAAGGGCTACGCTTCTCATGAGGAGGACGTTTTTACGGCAGTTGCGGACGCTCGCACGGCTCTTTCGGGTGCCAAGACGGTTGACGAGCTGAATAATGCTCAGAGTCAGCTTGACAGTGCCGTATCACGACTTTTGGCGATAGCCGAAAGCTATCCCGATCTCAAGGCAAATGAGAATTTTATAAATCTTCAGGATGAGCTTGCAGGCACCGAAAACCGTATTTCCGTTGCGCGTCAGGACTATAACGACGCCGCAAAGGAATACAATACAAAAATTCAATCGTTCCCCGCATCGTTAATTGCGGGACTCTTCCATTTTGAAAAGGCGGATTATTTCACCGCAACAGCCGAAGCTGCAACTGTTCCCGCTGTGGATTTCGGTAAATAAGCTATGAAAAAGACGATAGGTGCAGGCGCACTGCTTGTTTCACTTTTGATTGTTTTGCTGACGGCTCTGCCGGCAGCCGCAATAAGCGAGCATCCGTTGCCGGCAAGCAGTTTTTTCGCCCCAAGCTTTACCGATGACAACAAAATGACCACACAATCTAGAGACGATTACCCGTCTCCCACAAGCGACTTTTTCGTCAACGATTTTGCCTCGTGTCTCACCGATGAGGACAAAAGCACCATACAAGCTCTCGGCGAGGAGCTGTACAAAAAGACAAATGCGCAAGTAGTAGTTGTCACGGTTCAAAGCCTCGGCGGCAGAGATATTGAAAGCTATTCGATAGGACTTGCGCGAGAATGGGGCATAGGCGATAAGGACGATGATTCCGGCGTATTGCTGCTGTTGTCCACGGGCGACAGACAGGTGCGAATTGAAGTCGGAAAGGGTCTTGAGGGCTCTCTCACCGACGGTAAATCGGGACGAATTCTCGATTCCTATGCAGTTCCGTACCTCAAAAACAGCGACTATTCCACGGGTCTTCGCGAGTGCTACAAAAAGCTCGTCGAGGAGGTTTATTCCGAATACGGAGTAGAGGGCTATACGAGCATTGACGACACGGACATCGGCGATTACTCCTCATCAGATTCCGGGAACGAAAAAATCGACCTCGCCGTTATTATTATAATAACGGTTCTGGTACTGATTACCTTGATTTTACCCGGCCGCATAATTCGCAAAGCAATTTATCACGGCGGCGGCGATCATCACGGCGGCGATTATCACGGAGGTGGCGGCTTTTACGGAGGCGGCTTCGGCGGGCATTCATCCGGAGGGTTCTCGGGAGGCTCGTCCTCGGGAGGATTTTCGGGCGGAGGCGGCGGCTTCTCCGGCGGAGGAAGCTCACGCGGATTCTAATATTTCACACATAAAGCTGTCGGAGCAGGGCCTAATCCTTTTCGGCAGCTTTTATTTTCCCCTGCTTTTGCTTTTCTGCATTGCCGCAAGGCTTATAAGCAATCAAATTAAAAGAAAGGTCGTGGCGAAATGAGAATGTATGACATCATCGATAACAAGAAGCACGGGAAAGAGCTGTCCTTTGACGAAATCAAGTTCTTTGTCGACGGATTTACGGACGGCTCGGTACCGGACTATCAAGCTTCGGCGCTGCTTATGGCCATATGCCTTAAGGGTATGAGTGACAGCGAAATATCAAATCTCACCTTATGCATGGCGCAGTCGGGCGATATGAACGATATGAGCAAAATAGACGGCGTGTCCTGCGATAAGCACTCAACCGGCGGCGTCGGTGATAAAACCTCACTTATAGTCGCTCCCATTGCCGCAAGCTGCGGTCTGAAGGTTGCCAAAATGAGCGGCAGAGGTCTCGGCCACACGGGCGGTACGGTTGACAAGCTGGAGTCTATTCCCGGCTACAACACAGCAATGGCAAGCGACAGCTTTTTTAAACAGGTAAACAAAATCGGAATTTCTCTGATAGGTCAGACCGGAAATCTCGCACCTGCCGACAAAAAGCTTTACGCACTTAGAGATGTAACAGCCACCGTGGATGACAGGGCTCTTATCTCTGCGAGCATTATGAGCAAAAAGCTTGCGGCAGGCGACAAAAATATAGTTCTCGATGTGAAATGCGGAAGCGGCGCATTTATGAAAAACGAAAAGGACGCCGCGGCTCTCGCAAAAACAATGGTCGGCATAGGCAAAAGCTGCGGCAGAAACATCATAGCCGTTATAACAAATATGGACGAGCCGCTCGGCAGAAATGTCGGAAATGCGCTTGAGGTTATCGAGGCAGTCGACGTTTTACGCGGTAACGGTGACAAGAGCCTTCGCGAATTATCTGTTTATCTCGCCGCAAATATGCTGTCACTCTCATTCCAAAGGGACATAGACGAGTGTATTATAGAAGCGACAAATGCGCTCGACAGCGGCAGAGCCTTTGATAAATTCCGTGAGCTTGTTGAGGCTCAGGGCGGAGACGTCGATTATATAAATGATACAAGCCTCTTCAAAAAAGACAAATGCGTTCGCGACATATTATCGCCGTGCGACGGATACATCTTTTCGGCGGACACCGGTAAGATAGGCGAAGCCGCCGTGATACTCGGCGCAGGCAGAGAGAAAAAGGACGACAAAATCGATATGGCTGCGGGAATTGTACTCCGCAAAAAGACCGGCGAAAGAGTTAATAAGGGCGACGCTCTGGCAACGCTTTACACCTCCTGCGAAGCAAGGGCCGACAGTGCCGAAAAGCTGTATTTAAATGCAATTAAAATAGCCGACAATCCGCCCGAAAAGAAAAAGCTTATATACGGTACAATTAAATAATACTTTCACCTCCCGGTTTCGGATAAAACCGCAATTTCGCGGCAAACTCATTATGGCAGACGAAAACGGGGGGATTTTTATGCCGAAAAAATACAATACAATTATAATCGGCGGCGGAACGGCAGGTCTTACCGCGGCAATTTACACCGCTCGCCAAAATAAGAGTGTCGCGGTTTTTGAAAGCGGAATATTCGGCGGTCAGATAGTCGATTCGCCGAGAATAGAAAACTACCCGGGCTTTTGCGAAATCAGCGGTGACGAATTTTCTGACAGGCTGTTAAAGCAGGCGTTAAAGCTCGGCGCAGAGCTTATTAAAAAAAGAGTAGCCGCAATTAAGCTTGAGGGTAAGGACAAATATGTTATTTCTGCTGACGGCGAAAAAACTCAATGCGATAAAATTATAATTGCGGTCGGTACAAGACCGCGTCCGCTTTATCTTGAAAACGAACGTGAGCTTTTGGGCAGAGGCATTTCATACTGCGCGGTTTGCGACGGTGCATTTTTCAAAAGTAAAACGGTTGCCGCGGTCGGCGGCGGCAGCTCGGCTCTGCAAAGCGCAAGACTGCTGGCAGAGCTTTGCAAAAAGGTGTATGTGATTCACAGACGGAATGAATTTCGCGGCGAACAAAGGCTCTGTGAAGAGTTAAAGTCCTTTCATAACATCGAGTTTTTGTTAAACAGCGAAATAAAAAAGATAAACGGCAAGACGAGGCTCGAAAGCGTTTTAGTTAAAAATAATCTAAGCGGTGAAGAAACGGTTCTTCCGCTTGACGGGCTCTTTGTCGCAATAGGCAAGGAGCCGCAAAACGAAATATTTTCCGAGGTCACAGAGCTTGATGAGAACGGATACATCAAGGCGGACGAGAGCTGTAAAACAAGCACGGACGGAATTTACGCCGCAGGCGACTGCCGCACAAAGGCATTTCGTCAGCTTACGACTGCGGCGGCGGACGGAACAGTTGCGGCGTTGTCGCCGTAATTACCCTGCAGATTTTCAAATTACGAAACACAGCGTAAAAAACTAAAAATCCACACGCGTCGGCTGAGCGTTTATAAGGCAGTTTTGCTTCGCGGCTTCACAGCCGTACATTTTTATGCGAAAACCGATACTTCCTTATGAACGCTCTACCTTATTATTGATACACGGCGGTTTTTGTGTTATTATAGTCGCCGTAATTAAAATTAAGGTAAAGAGTGCCCGTCACTGCGACATTTCGTCGATTTCGGAGCGGCACGGCAACAAATAAGGTGAAAAAATTAAACTCATAGGCGCGGCAGTAAACTGCGGAGCTGTTTTTTTAGGCTCTCTTTTAGGTCTGCTGTTTAAAAAGGGTATTCCGGAACGCGTGCAAAAAAGTCTTAACTATGCGCTGTCGCTGTGCGTACTCTACATAGGAATCAAGGGTTCGCTTAAAGGAGAAAATACATTGATTGCCGCCCTGTCGCTCGCGATAGGAACAATAATAGGCGAGCTCATTGACATTGACAGGCATTTAAACAAATTCGGCGACTTTTTGCAAAAGAAGCTGAGCCGCAATACCGAAAATTCATCGTTCGGCGAGGGCTTTGTAAATGCCACGCTTTTCACCTGCGTCGGAGCTATGGCAATAGTCGGCGCGATTGAAGCCGGTATGCAGGGCAGCTTTTCAACATACTATGCAAAAGCTCTGCTCGACTGCTTTTTTGTGATGATAATGACTACCACATTCGGAATAGGCTGTTTCTTCTCCGGAATTATAGTTTTTGTCTACGAAGCGATTTTGACGCTCGGCGCCGGCTTTCTCTCGTCGTTTCTCTCCGACAGTATGATAAACGAGATGTCGTGCGTCGGCTCCGTGCTTATAATAGCCATAGCTCTCAACACAATGAAGGTCACAAAAATAAAGGTTGCAAACCTGCTGCCGTCGGCGTTTATGCCGCTCTTACTGTGCCTTTTTATTCATTGACTTTTACTTTTTTTATGCTATATTATATGTGGTTATATTTGATTTTTTTTGGGGGAATTGTAATTGAAGATTATTGTTGCAGGTGACGGTAAGGTCGGTGCCACGCTTACTCGCCAGCTGACCGCAGAGGGATATGACATTACTCTTATAGATTCAAACAAGGATGTTTTGAGCTCAAGCATGGAGCAATTCGACATAATGACCGTACACGGCAACTGTGCCACCAAAGACACGCTGCTGAAGGCGGAAATTACAGACACCGACCTCATAATAGCCGCCACAAGCGCGGACGAGGTAAATCTTTTGTGCTGCATTACCGCTCACGGACTTAACAAGAACCTGCACACAATAGCGCGAATCCGCAATCCCGAATACAGCAGTCAAATCTATGATATGCGCGATATGTATGCGCTGTCCATGACCGTAAACCCCGAAAAGCAGGCGTCAAGTGCCATAGAAAAGCTTCTCAGATACCCGGGATTTTTAAAGCATGACACCTTTGCTAAGGGGCGCGTAGATATAGTTGAGCTGCGCGTCAAAAGCGACAGCAAGCTCTGCAACATTCCTCTGAGCTCCCTGCCCGCGCAGACAAAGTGTAACGTACTTGTTTGTGCGGTACTCAGAAACGGTGAAGCACTCGCACCCAACGGCGATTTCGTCTTACAGGACGGCGACAGAATATTTGTCACGGCGTCTGTGGACAACCTCTCAATGCTTTTGAAGAGTCTCGGTATGACGCCGAAAAAAGCCAAAAACATACTTATCTGCGGCGGCGGAAAAATCAGCTATTACCTCGCAAAGCGTCTTGAAAAAAGCAGCGTTTCGGTAACTCTTATAGAGAAAGACGAAAAACGCTGTGTTGAGCTTGCCTCGCTTCTGCCGACAACGAATATAATCCACGGCGACGCGAGCGACCAAAATCTTCTCAACAGCGAGGGGCTGGCCGACTGCGAGGCGGTTGTTACCGCCACCGGGCTTGACGAAATGAATATGATAATTTCGCTCTATGCCAACAATGTGGGTGTTCCGCAGACAATAACAAAGCTCAGCCGAATAGACAGCGGCAGTATTCCTTCAAACATTCCGCTCGGTAGCATCATCTGTCCCAAGGAGCTGTGCTGCAACTCAATAGTACGCTATGTCAGAGCCATACAAAATCAAAGCGGTGCGGCAATCGCCGTTCACTTTATCGCAGACGGTCAGGCGCAGGCCATAGAATTCCGAGTTGACGAGCAGACAAAGCATTGCGGAGAGGCTCTTAAGGATATAAAAATTCGCAAAAATGTCCTTGTTGTCTGCATAACGCATAACGGTAAAATCGAAATACCCAACGGTAATTCTTCGTTTAAAAAAGGTGACGGCATCATTATTGTCACAAGCAGCGGAGATGTGGTGCGACAGCTTAACGACATATTTATTTAATGGGGTAAAAGTGCTTTATGAACTATAAAATGATGGGTCGTATTTTTGCGGAAATATTGGCGCTCGAAGCGTTTTTTATGCTTCCGCCGCTGTTTATAAGCATTTATGACGGAGTCGATGTTGCGGTAAAGGCCTTTTTATATACAATAGGCATACTGATAGCGGTATCCGCATTTTTGTGGCTTATCTGCCGCAAAGCAAAGCGCGGCTTTTACGCTCAGGAGGGCATAGTTTGCGTTGGCCTCGGTTGGATTTTTTTAAGTCTTTTCGGTGCATTGCCCTTTTTTATATCGGGTGAAATACCGTTTTACATCGACGCGTTTTTTGAGATGGTTTCGGGTTTTACAACGACCGGTGCGTCAATAGTGCCCGTTGTTGAGGACTTATCACGCGGAATTTTATATTGGCGAAGCTTCAGCCATTGGCTCGGCGGAATGGGTGTGCTTGTATTTTTGCTTGCCATTGTCCCGTCAAATTCAAAATCGGGCGGCTCGCGGCTGCACCTTTTAAAGGCGGAAAGCCCGGGCCCCGATGTCGGTAAGCTCGTACCCAAAATGCGCGATACCGCCATGATACTGTATGTACTGTATATAGCACTTACTCTTTTGAATATATTGTTTTTGCTCGCCGGAAAAATGCCTCTTTTTGACGCGCTGTGCACGGCATTCGGCACCGCAGGAACCGGCGGCTTCGGAATCAAAAATGACAGCATAGCTGGTTACAGCATTTATATACAGTGGGTTTGCACCGTGTTTATGATGCTCTTCGGCGTAAACTTCAACTGCTATTACTTGCTCATTATGCGCCAATTCAAGGCACTCTTTAAAAATGAGGAGGTTCGCTGTTACTTCGGAATTTCAATTATGAGTGCTGCGCTGATAGCCATTGACATCCGTAAAATATACCCGACAATTCACGAAACGATTCGCCACGCCTGCTTCCAGGTAGCAAGTATTATGACGACTACGGGCTTTGCGACTACGGATTTTGACACATGGCCGAGCTTCTCAAAAACCATTTTACTTACGCTTATGGTCATAGGCGCGTGCGCCGGCTCTACCGGCGGCGGTCTCAAGTGCGCAAGAGTTCTGTTGCTTTTCAAAAATTTACGCAGAAACATTCACAAGATACTTCACCCGAGAAGAGTTCAGGTCGTACACGTAGACGGCACACCCGTTGACGAAAAAATAATCAACGGCACAAGCGTTTATCTCGCCGCATATTTTATTTTGGTTGTTCTGAGTATACTGCTTATATCGGTTGACAATAAGCCGCTTGTAACAAATTTGTCCGCTGTGCTCTCTTGCTTCAACAACATCGGCCCCGGTCTTGAGATAGTCGGACCCACCGGAAACTTCAGCTCTTACAGCGCGTTTTCAAAGCTTGTGCTGATATTTGATATGCTCGCCGGCAGACTTGAGATATTCCCGATTTTGGCTCTTATTTCAAGGGGCGCATGGAAAAAAGCTTGACGCACCGTATACCGCACATTTATATTTTAAGCTCCCGATTTCTCTCGGGAGCTTTTTTGCGATTTGCTTCACTCTCCATCGGTGCACAGCCGATTGTCATTTAAATAAAAACGAGCGCGTAACCTTTGTCTCTTCTTTACCCTGCTTAAAGTCAAACCGGAAATGCATATATCTCGGCTTTGTAAAACCTTAAAATCAATAAAACAAGCTGCCCTCCCCGGTCGCTTCGTGCGATAAGGAGGGCAGCTTTATGCTTATTCGGTTTTATTTTGTTTGCCGATTATTATTTCTTACCTTTTTTAGCGAGCTTTTCGGCTTTTTTCTGTGCCTTGTATGCGGCGTCCTCAGCCTTAAGTCTTTCAACCTCGGCGTCTCTTGCCTTTTTAGCCTCTGCCTCACGCTCTTTTGCCTCGTCATAGAGAGCCTCTATCTCACCGAAATGCTGATAGTACTTCTCCTGATTTATAAGGCGTTCGGCGTCAAGATACGGCTTTGCGGCACGGTTAAAGTATGCGTGCCTATCCATTTCCTTCTTAGACATATCGCGCGCCTGCTTGCGCTCGCTTGCAGTCTTTTTGATATCTGCACGAAGCATCTGAACCTTTTCGCTGTTGCCTGCCTTTTTGGCGTCGCTAAGCTCGGTATAAAGCGTCTTGAGCCTGTCGTCGCAATCGTCCTCTTGGTCAAAGTACTTCTCAAGCACGGAGAAGTCAAGGCGCTCGAACTTAACGGACGGGTCACCGTAATACTTCTGTATGGCCTTATAAGCTGCCTTTTTCTTTTTGGCAACCGAAATCGCAAACTTGCGTATCTGCTTTTCTTCGCTGTCGGTCTTGGGAAGAGCCTTAGCCTCGGCAAGCTCCTTGTTTATATCGTCAAGAGTGATTTTGCGAAGGCCTTCAAGTCCGCCGTCGTAAACCTTTTTATATGTCTTGAGCTGATACTTAACAAGATTAGACGAGAACTTATCAAGCTCCTCGCATACGAATTTGGCAATCTCAATGTCCTCATTCTTCTGAACAGCTGCCTTGTAAGCCTTTTTCTGAGCCTTCTTTTCGGCTTTGTCGCTGATACCCTTGTACCACTTTTTGCTGACATCAACGGGCTTTTCGGCGGCGAGAGCTCTTGACTCTCTGATTATATCGACAGCCTCTACAAGCTCTTTATCCTCAATGGCGCCGTTGTTGTAGTCCTCAAACATAGCGCGGACCTTGAGCACCTTAACCACGGACTTCTGTTTTCTCTCGTTAAAGTCATACCAGAAATAAGGTACAACGTTGAGAAGAGCACCGAGAGCCGAGAAGAGTATGAGCACCTTCAATAAGTTTTCGAGAATATTCGGGTCGTAAAGTGCGGAATATGCGTTGCTGTAATTGTTCTGGCCGTTTGCCATCTGTTCGGAGAGTATTTCACCTACGGTTTTGCCGTCGCCGAGCATTCTGCCGAGAATGTCGGGATTTGATGTGACGGCGAGAGCGTTATCGGTTGTGATACCGCCTCTCTTGTATACTACGGGAAGAACGGCACTCGTAAGAAGTGCGATAACGGTACCGATTGTAGCAACTGCCGAGAACATACCGTCAATTCTCTCACCGCTCTTATACTGCTGATAATCACGAATGTCTGCCTGAATTGCGGGGTTTAAAATAAGCGCAAACGAACCCATAAACGCATTGAGGTAAAGGCAGCCCATAATAGCCCAAATGGTGGAGCCGTTCATCTGAGAGGTAAACGGAAGCATCATAAGAATGAATATGATATTCATAATATTCGTAACAACAAGCACGAATTTTTTGCCCCATTTTCTGATGCACATGGGAGCTAAGATCATACCCCAAAGCGAAGCGTTGCCGTAAATGGTAACAACAAGTCCGTATACATTACCGGAGCAAACTCCGCCGTAGTTATAAAGCCAATAGAGAACATTTGCATACGATGCCTCAAGGAAGCCTATCCAGCCGGCAAAGGAGATTATCCAGAAGTACTTGTTGCCGGCAACCTCTCTGAGAGCGTCGGAGAACTTGATTTGAATAACGTGCGTTCTCGCCTGAACTATCTTTTCCTGAGTGTTCTTATAAACGAGTATGCAAAGAAGTATGCCGCCGATACCGATTATCGGATAAAGAAGTCTGTAAACACGGATGTCGGTCGAATTCGTGTGGAAAACATTCTGAGCTATAATCGGTGTAATAAGATTTA